>Ga0081539_10000403_pt1 | contig 92820 bp, 90 predicted proteins | sample TabmetS4T2R2_FD_71023 | JGI IMG/M metagenome (GOLD analysis project Ga0081539, IMG submission 71023) | Tabebuia heterophylla rhizosphere microbial communities from the University of Puerto Rico - S4T2R2 | ecosystem: Host-associated > Plants > Roots > Rhizosphere ...
CGTCGGCTTTTGCATTTTTGTTTTCAGCATCGGTTACATGGCAGCGGACAAAAATTTCACCCGCTTCTTCGCTTCTCTCTCTTTTTTCTCAGGCGCGATGCTCGGCCTTGTCATCGCCAACAGCCTCCTGCTTTTCTTTATCTTCTGGGAATTGGTCGGCCTCGCCTCGTATTTACTAATCGGCTTCTGGATCGAACGTCCCAGCGCCGCGGCTGCGGCAAAGAAAGCGTTCATCACCACGCGGATCGGCGATCTCGGTCTCTTTCTCGGTCTGCTCTGGCTCTATCACAGCAGCGGCACGTTGCTCTTTTACGACGACGGCCGGGGTTGCCTGGAAAACGCCGGGCTCGCCGCGCTCGGCGGCACTGCCACGTCGATCGCGTTACTGATTTTCGTCGGCGCAATGGGCAAGTCCGGCCAATTCCCGCTCCACGTCTGGTTGCCAGACGCGATGGAAGGCCCGACGCCGGTCAGCGCGCTGATTCATGCCGCAACCATGGTGGCGGCGGGCGTATTTCTCGTTGCGCGCGTTTATCCAATTTTTTCCGTGGGCGCAGTCAACGGCGTAACGCCGTCATTGACTGTCGTCGTCTGGATCGGGGTCATCACTGGTTTAATGGCTGCGCTCATCGCGGTCGCGCAGTTCGACATCAAACGCATCCTTGCCTACTCGACCGTTTCGCAGCTCGGGCTCATGATGGTTTCGCTCGGTGTGGGCGGCGTCACCGCCGGGATTCTGCATCTGCTCGCGCACGGATTCTTCAAAGCGCTGTTGTTTCTCGGCGCCGGCTCGCTCATCCACGGTCTGCACCACGAACAGGACATTCGCAACATGGGCGGGCTGCGGCGCGCCATGCCGGTGACTTTTATTACCTACGCCATCGGAATGCTGGCGCTGAGCGGCGTGCCGCTCTTCTTCTGCGGCGGTTGGACGAAAGAAGAAATCCTCGTGGCCGCTTCGCAATGGCCGGGCTCGCGCGCGCCCTATTTCCTGCTCATGGCCGGCGTCGTTCTCACCGCGCTCTACATGACGCGCCAGGTCGTCTACGTCTTTTTCGGCACCGCCGCCGCCGCCAAACTCGACGGCTTAAAGCCGTCGAGTTTAACGAGTCGCACCACTGAGATGAAGAATCAGCGTGCGCACGAAAGTCCGCGCGTAATGACGATCCCACTAGTCGTTCTGGCAATCTGCACGGTCGCATTCAGCCTCGTGCTCACGCCGGCGTGGCCATGGCTCGAGCACTATTTGTCCGGCGAACGCGCACATGTCGATCTTACAAAATTGTTTCAGCCGGTGATGCTCATTTCCCTGATACTCGTCGCCGCCGGGATCGGTGCCGGGCTCATTTTTTATCGCTCGGCGTTGCAAGATCGACATCGTGATCCGCTCGAGCGCGCCCAACCGGCGTTGTTCGATTTTTTGGCGAACCGGATGTGGCTCGATGAGCTCTATGGCAAAACGGTGTTGCTCTGGAGCCGAACCGCGGCGCGTCTCAGTGACTGGGGCGACCGCTACGTTTGGGATGGTTTCGTCCGCGGGACTGCCGCCATCGGCCAGGCCTTTGCGATTTTCACGTCGAGCGTCGACGAACGCGGCATCAATCACGGTGTCGATCAAACGATGGCCGGCGGTCGCACGATCGGCCGGATGACATCCGGCTGGCACTCCGGCCAAATTCAAACTTACCTCGGCGCGATCGCGCTCGGCGCCGTCACGCTGCTCATTCTCTACGCATGGTTGGGCTAATCAGCGCGCTCATTTTCATTCCGCTGCTCGGCGCGTTGGCCGTCTGGTTATGGCCACACGAAAATGCGCGACCGCTTGCGCTGATTTCCAATCTGATCTCAGCGGCGTGCGCCGCGGTTTTGTGGCGGCATTTTGACGCGCAAGCCGTCTGGCTGCAGTTCGTGGAACGACATAGTTGGATTTCGCCAATCGGCGCCGAATACTTCGTCGGCATTGACGGATTGAGTTTGTTGCTCGTGTTGCTTACTTCGCTCGTCGTTCCGTTCGGATTGCTTGCCCAACGCGGCGACCGCGGCTTTTGCTCCGTGATGCTCGTCATGCAATCGGCGCTCTACGGCACGTTCACGGCGCAGAATTTTGTTCTTTGGTTTTTGTTTTACGAGATGAGTCTGATTCCGGCGTTTCTCCTCATCAAAATCTGGGGTGGCGAAAACCGCGATGCCGCGGCGACGAAGTTCTTCCTCTACACGTTTCTCGGCAGTGTCGCGATGCTGCTCGCGTTTATCGGAATCTATCTCGGCGCGGGCACGTTCGATTTCGTTCGACTCGCCGGGCTGGGCAAAGGCGGTCTGCTCCCGGGCAACGTCGCGTGGCTCGCCTTCGCCGGAATTTTCATCGGACTCGCCGTCAAGGTGCCGCTGTTTCCATTTCACACCTGGCTGCCGGACGCGTACGCCGCCGCCCCGACCGGCGTGGCGATGGTGCTGACCGGCGCTCTTTCAAAAATGGGCGTCTACGGTTTCATTCGTCTGCTCGTCCCGCTTTTTCCCAACGAAATCAAAATCGCCGGCCCCTGGCTGCTCGGCCTCGTCGTGTGTTCGATTGTGTTCGCGCCGCTGGCTGCCTGGGCGCAACGCGACCTCAAACGAATGGTTGGCTACTTGTCGATCAACCACCTCGGCTACTGCATGCTCGGCCTGTTCGCCATCGCCGGCACAAGATCGACATCTTCCGTGATCGACATGCACGCTGCGTTCAGCGGCGTGTTTCTGCAAATCTTCAACCACGGCATCACTGCGGCCGCGTTGTTTTATTTCGTCGGTTTGCTCGAGCAACGCCGCGGCGCCCGCGGCCTCGACGATTTCGGCGGCCTGATGCAGCGCACACCAATCCTGTGCGGCTGGATGAGCGTGGCCATGTTTTCCTCGCTCGGTTTGCCCGGGCTGAACGGATTCATCGGCGAATTTCTTATCTTCAAAGGTTCATTCGCCGTCGCGGCATCGTTCACTGCGATTGCGCTACTTGGTCTCCTCTTTACCGCCGTGACTTTCATGCGCGCGATGCAATCGCTCTTCAGCGGACCATTGGCATCAAGCTGCAGCGCGTTTCCCGACCTGCTCCGCAGCGAAATGCTCGCCGTCGTTCCTGTGACGCTGCTCATGTTCGCGATCGGCCTCTGGCCGCAGTTCCTCTTCAACATCTTCAACGCCACCGTCGCCCAGATGGCGCGGCTGTTCGCCTAATATCAAATGGCCAAGCAAATCGTTCCGGTCCAGTGGGTCGTTCGCTCAATCCGCTGGATTCGGGGCCAGAAGGTGCTCCTCGATTTTGATCTTGCCACTTTGTACGGCGTCACGACCAAGGCTCTGAATCAAGGAGTCAAACGTAACCGAGAACGGTTTCCAGACGACTTCATGTTCCAGCTTACCGCGGAAGAATTTGCAAACTTGAAATCGCAAATTGTGACTTCAAGCGCGCCAGTTATTGCTAATCAGTCGATTGCCCGGAACTGGTCACAATTTGTGACCAGTTCTCGAAAGCACCGAGGTGCGAGGTATCGACCATTCGCGTTCACCGAACAAGGCGTGGCAATGCTTTCGAGTGTGCTCAACAGCGAGCGCGCGGTGAAGGTGAACATCGCCATCATGCGCGCGTTCGTAAGGCTGCGTGAGGCGCTGGAGACCAATCGTGAGCTCGCCGAGAAGTTCGCCGAGCTCGAACGACGCGTCGGAAGACACGATGAAGAGATCGCCGCGATCATCGAAGCGATTAGGCAATTGATGTCGCCGCCGGAAAAGCCGCGCCGCCAAATCGGTTTTCACGTCCGCGAGAAGGCGGCGCGATATCGGGCACGGAACAGCCGATGATCGCCTGGACGATCTACGTCACGTTCGGAGGCGCGATCGTCGCGCTGTTATTGCCGCGGCGCTTTGCGCGGTGGGTGGCGTTCATGACGTCGGCTGCCGGGCTGGCGATCAGTGGCGCGGCGTTTTTCTGTGACGATGTCGATCTTGCGCGCTTCACCACGATCGTGCGCGTTCCATGGGTACCGATCCTTGGGATGAATTACCATCTCGCGCTCGATGGAATCAATCTCACCCTCGTGCTCGTGACCGGGATCGCGGCGGTCGCGGCGGTGCTTTTTTCGTGGGATGTCGATCTTCGCCAGAACGAGTTTTTCTTTTGGCTGTTGCTCGTTGTGGCCGGCTCTTACGGCGTGTTTCTGAGCGCTGATCTTTTTCTCTTCTTCCTTTTCTATGAGCTGGTGATCGTGCCGAAGTATTTTCTCATCGCGATCTGGGGTTCGACGAACAAGGAATACGGCGCGATGAAATTGACCCTCTATTCGTTCTTTGGCGGCGCGTTCGTGTTTTTAGGAATCATCGCGGCTTACGTAACCGGCGGCTCGCTCGATTTAAACGAGCTCGCGCAATTCCAATTCGATGCACACCTCCAGGCGTGGGCGTTTCCAGTTTTGTTTTTCGGGTTCGCGGTGCTGGCGGGTATCTGGCCATTGCACACCTGGGCGCCGACCGGTCACGTCGCCGCGCCGACGGCTGGCTCGATGTTGCTCGCCGGGATCGTGATGAAGCTCGGCGCCTACGGCGCTCTGCGCGTGGCGATGAACCTGTTCCCGCAGGGATTTCAAATGTGGCGGAACTGGATCGTGGTGCTCGCGGTCATCGGGATTATCTACGCCGCCGCGGTCGCGCTCCGTCAGCGCGATCTCAAATTTGTTATCGGTTATTCAAGTGTCAGCCACATGGGGTTCGTTTTGCTCGGTCTCGCCGCCGCCAACGCGCTCGGCGTCTCCGGCGCGGTCCTGCAAATGTTTTCCCACGGCATCATTGGCGCGCTCCTCTTCGCCGTGGCCGGCCGAATGATCTATCGGCGCACGCACACTCGCGACCTCGATGAATTGTCGATCTTACAACTGAACGGCGCGCTGCCGTTTGCCGCGTTTACCTTTGTCATCGCGTCTGCCGCATCGATGGGGATTCCCGGTTTTAGCGGGTTTGCCGCCGAGATCACCATTTTGATTGGCGCGTGGCACAGCTTTCCGCTCGCCGTCTGGATTACCGGCATCGGAATGGTGCTCGTCGCCGCGTTCACCTTGCGCGCGCTGAAGCGCTCCTTTTTCGAGGACTCCGGCGAAGGCGCACCAGCTGCGCTTGAGCCGATTACGTTACCGGAAAAATTCGGCGCCGTTTTGCTCATGCTCGCGACGCTCACCGTTGGGTTGTATCCCAAAATTTTATTCGATCGGATCATGCCGGCGGTTGAAGCGATGCGGTTTTTAAGATGAGCTATCTCGAACTGCTCAAGCTGGCCGCGCCCGAAGCGATCGTCGTCGTGACGGCGCTGATCGTCCTGGCCATCGGAGTGGTCAAAGGCCGCGGGACTGTAGTGGCAGCGGTGTCGGCTGCGAAACCGCAAAGCGTCACAGGCGACACGCCTGCCGCTACAGCGATTTGCCAACTGCTCGCCGCAGTTGGGCTGGTGGCGGCAATCGGCGCGATCGTCGTACTGCCGCGCAACGCGACGCTCTTCGCCGGGATGCTGGTGATCTCGCCACTGAATTCGCTTTTCAAGATCATCTGTCTCATCCTCGCACTGGCGACGATCGCGCTGAGCGCAGCCGAAAAAACGCTGCGCAATCCCGGCGAATACGTCGCGATGCTGCTGCTGGCAACTGTCGGCCTGATGTTGCTCGTGGGCAGTGAAGAACTGCTCATGATCTTCATCGGTCTCGAGCTGCTTGGACTGTCGCTTTACGTTCTGACCGCTTTCGACAAGATCGACATCTTCTCAGCCGAAGCTGGCCTGAAGTATTTTCTGTTCGGCAGCACCGCCAGCGCGTTCACGCTTTTTGGGATCAGTCTGGTTTACGGAATGTCTGGGTCGACCTCGCTCGCGACGATCGCGCAGCAGCTCAGCGTCGGCGGGGGCGGGCCGTTGCTCGCGGTCGGGATGGTGATGACGCTGGTTGGGTTTGGTTTCAAAATCGCCGCCGCGCCGTTTCATTTGTGGGCGCCGGACGCGTATCAGGGCGCGCCGGTGACTAGCGCCGCGTTTATCGCGTCCGGCTCGAAGGTCGCGTCGTTTGTCGTGCTCGGAAAAATTGTGCTCACCGGTTTCGCGCCGTTGAGCGGCAGTGCCGACTGGCACGCGATGGTTGCCGGCTGGTCGCCGTTGCTCGCCGCGCTGGCCGCGTTGTCGATCTTACTCGGCAACTTCGTAGCGCTGGCGCAGACAAATGTGCGGCGCCTGCTCGCTTACTCGGCGGTCGCACATGGCGGTTACACTCTGCTCGGCCTGATTGCCGGCGGCCGGGATGGATTCTCCGCGACGCTCTTTTACACCACGGTTTACGCGCTCACACTTCTTGGCGCGTTTGGTGTGGTTGGGATTGTGCGTGCGGAAACCGGCGGTGATGACCTGCAAAACTTCATCGGCTTAAACCGCCGCGCGCCGCTGGCCGCATTCTCCATGGCGGTGTTCATGTTGTCGCTGGCCGGTATTCCGCCGCTTGCTGGGTTCTTCGGCAAATTTTATTTGTTCAGCGTCGCGTTCCGTGCCGGGTCGAACGACGGACTGCTCTGGCTCGTGGCGGTCGCCCTCTTCGGCAGTTTCGTTTCGCTTTACTATTACCTCATCGTGCTGAAGGCGATCTTCGTGGATCCGCACGGCGTCAGCACAAACCCACTCGTCACTCGTCACTCGTCACTCGTCACTGTCACCGTCGTCCTCCTCGCCGCTCTCGTTCTGCTTTTCGGTGTGGATCCGTCCGGTTTAATCGCGCGAATTGTCGCGTCGCTGCAATAAACAGCGTTGAGCACAAGCGAAGCGTTAATCTCGGCCGCGTTGCGTCTGCGCGATGACGTTAACCAACTCTCCTTCGGCCCGCCGGTCACTCACGTTTATAATCCGCTCATTTACGCCTGGCGCGCGCACGCGCTCTACCTGCGCAAATACGGCAACACCTCGAAGCGCGTGTTGTTCCTCGGGATGAATCCCGGTCCGTTTGGGATGGCGCAGACTGGGGTGCCGTTCGGGCAAATCGCGGCGGTGCGCGACTGGCTGGGGATTACGGCCAAGATCGACAAACCGGTTCATGAACATCCGAAACGCCAGATCACCGGCTTCGATTGTCATCGCAGCGAAGTGAGTGGGGAACGTCTGTGGGGATTATTCCAGCAACGCTTCGGCGCGCCCGAGAAATTTTTCGCCGAACACTTCGTCGCCAACTATTGCCCGCTCACTTTTGTCGAAGAAAGCGGACGCAACCGGACGCCGGACAAATTGCCGCCGAAGCAACGTGAGAAGCTGTTCGCAATTTGCGACGAACACTTGCGCGAAGTCATTCGGATTCTTCAACCCGAATGGCTCATCGGCGTCGGCGAATTCGCGGCCGCGCGTGCGATGTCGATCTTCGCCGACGCGCCGCCGCGGATCGGGCGCATCCTCCATCCAAGTCCGTCCTGTCCGGAATCGAACGTTGATTGGCCGGGCAAAGCGACGCGCCAATTACAAAAACTTGGGGTCTGGTCCTGAATCGTCGTTAGGAGATCGTGTCGCGATCTTATGCCGCGGCCGAAACGGCGGCCGTCGCGTAATCGAGATTTTTGCGATACTTGCCGTCGCGATCGGTGTCCAGGCGCACGACCGTGTTCAATGTCCCGGCCCAGGTAAAAAGACTGCTCGCACAGACCAGTTCGATGATCTCATCTTCGCTGAAATGTTTGCGCAGCTCGGCGAAGGTCGCGTCATCGACGCTGTGCGGATCGACCACGATGCGGTCGACCAGCGAAATGGCAGCCGCTTCACGCGGAGTGAATTCGCTCTTCATCAGTTTGTCCTGCAGCGCGCTCACCGCCTGCGCTTTGGTCATGCCGCTGATGTCGCAAACACCGAGCGCCGCCTCCTTTGCCTTCACGTCATCAGCGACGGGCTGCAGCCGCACCGTCGCGCAGTAGGTACAGGCGTTGAGATGCGCGCCGCGCACGCGCATTAATTCCAAGAGCCGCGGCTCGATCAATCCGCCCTCGCCGGCGAGAAAATAGGCGAAGACCGAGGCCACGCGCTTGAGCAGCTCGGGGCGGCGAGCGAGCAGGCCGAACATCTGAGTGTCGCCAAACCCGTTCTTGGCGAAATCGATCAACGAATTGACGGCCGCATCATCCGAAGAACCCGCGGCGATGGATTGAATACGAGCAGACATATTGACCTCCTGTGTTTGTGGCGATAGTGGGCTAGACCGGCGCATCAATTCAAGCGAAATGGATTCGCCGGCCGAAAGCTCCTTGTCAGCGCGCCGTCATCACTGGCAAAATCGCGAGCATGAAATATCTCACCACCATTTTGTTTGTCGTGGCGATCGACACGATGTCGATCTTCGCTCAAGAGGAAACGAAAGATCGCACCGATAAAGCAATGCAACCGGCGCAAACCAAGTTGCCGGAAGATCAGCCAAAAGCCGCGACCTCCTCCTCCGCGGCCGCAACCAGCCCAACGACCACGGCCGGATCGACCGGCCAGCCGGGCGGCGCCGATATGGAGAAGATGATGCAACAAATGATGGAGCTGTCGAAATTGAACGAGAACCACAAGCTGCTCGCCGATCTCGCCGGCACCTGGAGTTACACTGTCAAAATGTGGATGAACGGCGATCCGACTTCCAAGGCTGAGGAGTCAAAAGGCACGGCCGTGCGAAAAGCGATCATGGACGGGCGCTATTTCACCCTCGATGTCAGCGGCAAAATGGAAATGCCCGGCCCGGACGGCAAGAAAAAGCAGATGACCTTCAAGGGCCACGCCATCGAAGGCTACGACAATGTGAAAAAGAAATTCGTCGGCGCCTGGATCGACAATATGGGCACCGGGATCATGTTTTCAGACGGCACTTACGATCCGGCGACGAAGAGCTTCACCTACGCTGGCGAGTACGAACCGATGCCCGGCATGAAACAGCAAATCCGCGAAACGATAAAAATCACCGACAAAGACCATCATGTCATGGAGTGGTTCGAAAACCGTGGCGGCCAGGAAGTGAAAACGATGGAGATCGCCTACACCCGCAAAAAGGGTTAACCCACGGCGGTGCGGCGGCCGGCAAAGCCGATTGCCTTGCACCCGCGCTATCTTCGCGTAACGTCCGCGCTCCCTTTTTTTCTTCACTTATGGCGCTGGCCAACGATCTCCGCCGCGGAATGGCGATCAAATACAATGGCAACACCGCCATCGTGCTGGAGGTGCATCATCGCACTCCAGGAAACTTGCGCGCATTTGTCCAGGCCATCATCCGTTACATCAACACCGGCAAAAGCGCCGATGTCCGTTTCGGTTCGACCGACAAAGTCGAGCTGGTCGAGATCGATCGAAAACAACTCGAGTTCAGTTACAAAGACCGGAACGGCTTCCATTTCATGGACCCGGAGACCTACGAGACGATCACGTTGCCGGAGGGTCTGATGGGCGAAGCCAAAGATTATCTCGTCGAAAATCTGTCCGTCCAGGTGCTTTACGCCCAGGGCAAACCGGTCCAGGTCGAGCTGCCCGCGTCGGTCAGTTTGAAAGTTATCGAGTCAGCCGAAGGCGTGCGCGGCGACACCGCCAGCAACGTCACGAAACCGGCCAAACTCGAGACCGGCAAAACCATCAACGTCCCGCTCTTCATCAAGGAAGGCGAAACCGTCAAGATCGATACGAGGACAGGCGCGTATATGGGACGCGCCTGAACTGTTCCTCTTTCGCTTAATCTTCGAGCGCAAAGTATTTAAGGGGCGTTTCGGCGGCGCCCATGCGCCGCAACCGTTTTCTGGCGTGCGAAAAACCGAAGCGCGAAGTCCGCGCACGGCGCGAAACGAGTGTGAAAGGAAATTAGATCAGCGGAAGGAGGTATTTCTTATGGCAATCGCCCCTGACTTTGCCACAACGCGCGCGCGTGGAATCGCGGCGGAAGAAAACTGCGGTGAGGTAGATCCGTAGAGGACGCTGTCAGCGCCCTCATCAGGGAGCACGGCGCTTCCCTGCAGGCCGTCAACAACGCGCCGAGAAAAACAAGACGCATGGATCCGATCAACACCATCAAGTTGCGCTGGCTGCACGGCGCGTTGCACGATGTCACCTACGAATTGTCGCGCTCGCAGTTTTGGCAGTTTGCGCCGCGCGTCTGGGAGCCGGCCATCAACGCCTACCTGTGCGAAAAATGCGTGCGCATTTGTGTCGATCTTGCCGGCGTCGAGCAGTCGCAAATCGATCTTACCGTCGAGCCGCGGCGGGTTTTTCTCGGCGGAACACGCGAATTGCCCGAGCCAACGCACGCCGAAGGTCGCGCCGTGCAATTGCTGGCGATGGAGATCGATTACGGCCGGTTCGAGCGCGAAGTGCCGTTGCCGGTCGAAGTGCAAATCGACAAAGCCCAGGCCGAGCAGCGCAATGGGTTGCTCTGGATTTCGCTGCCGGTGAAGGAGGAAAAGCAATGAACGAGCCGATCATTTTCTCCCCGGCCGAACTCCAGGCCAAGCCGGCAACGCCAACGACGATCGCCGCGCCGACCGAACCGAGCGATTTACCTCGCATCCCGGAGGAATTGTCGATCTTGCCGGTGCGTGGGTTCGTCGTTTTCCCGGGGACGGTCGTTCCGTTGAATATTCGCCGGGCCGCCTCGATCAAGCTGCTCGATGACACGTTGCCGCGGAGCAAGATCATCGGGTTGGTCACGCAACGTGACGAAGCGACCGAAGACCCGACGCCGGAGGAGTTGTATGAGGCGGGAACGGCCGCGCTGGTTTTGAAACTTATTCGCCAGGCCGATGACCACGTCCTCGTGATTGCCCAGGGTCTGCAACGTTTTTACCTGCGCAAAGTCGTTGCGACCGCGCCTTTTTTGCGCGCCGAGATCGATCTGCTCAAGTCGAGCCGGCCGCCTGAGAGCAAGGAATGGGAAGCGACCTTCCGGAACCTGCGGGATTCAGCGACAAAACTATTTGAGCTAACGCCGGAAGCGCCGGAACAGGCGCGCCTGATGGTCCTCAACATCGACAATGCGGAGCAATTGGCCGATTTCCTCGCCCCGAACCTGAACGCCGACGTCGGGCAGAAACAGGCGCTCCTCGAAGAACTGGACGTCGAAAAGCGCGTGCGCGCCGTCCAAAAATATGTTTCCGCTCAGCTCGAGATCGCGCAGATCCAGGAAAAACTGCAAAAGGACGTGGCCTCGCAATTTTCCGACGCGCAACGGCGCGCTTATCTGCGCTCGCAGATAAAAGCGATCCAGCACGAGCTTGGCGAAAGCGAGGGCAGCAGCGAAGAACAGGTGGAGCAATTGCGCGCCCGTTTGGCGGAAGCGAAGCCGCCGGAGGAAGTGATGAAGCAGGCCGAGCGCGAATTGAAACGGCTTGATTTCATTGCGCCGGCCAGCCCGGAATATTCCGTCATCGTCAGTTACATCGAGATCATCGCCGACCTGCCGTGGAATAAATTGAGCGAGGACAATCTCGATGTCGATCGCGCCCAGGAAGTGCTCGACCGCGACCATTACGATCTGGAGAAAGTCAAAAAGCGCCTCATCGAATACCTGGCCGTGCGCAAACTCAACCCCCACGGGCACGGGGCGATTCTGTGTTTTCTCGGTCCGCCCGGCGTCGGTAAGACCAGTCTGGGCCAGTCGATTGCTGACGCGCTCGGACGAAAATTTGTGCGCGTCAGTCTTGGCGGGATGCGCGATGAAGCGGAGATCCGCGGGCATCGCCGCACTTACATCGGTTCGATGCCAGGGCGAATCATTCAGGAATTGCGCCGCTCCGGCACACGCAATCCTGTGTTCATGCTCGACGAGATCGACAAGATTGGCGCCGATTTTCGCGGCGACCCGGCGAGCGCGCTGCTCGAAGTGCTCGACCCGCGCCAAAACAATACCTTTGTCGATCGTTACCTCGACGTGCCATTCGATCTCTCGCAGATAATTTTCATCGGCACGGCCAACTACATCGAGGGCGTGCCCGAGCCATTGCGCGACCGGATCGAAGTGATTTCGCTGCCCGGTTACACCGAGCGTGAGAAGCTCGAAATCGCCAAACGCTATCTCGTGAAACGCCAGCTCGAGGAAAACGGACTCACACCCGACCAGGGCGAATGGGAGGAGGAAGCGCTCCGCCGGATTATCGAAGAGTACACGCACGAAGCCGGCGTCCGCGAACTCGAGCGGCAGGTTGCGGCGGTCTGTCGCGGAATCGCGTCGCGGATTGCGCGCGGAAAGATCGAGCGCGCCAGGATCACCCCGGAGCTCGTCGCCGAAATGCTCGGGCCGGCCAAGTACGTTCGCGAAACAAAATTAAAAACGAGCACACCGGGTGTTGTCACCGGGCTGGCCTACACGCCGGCCGGCGGCGAAGTATTGCACATTGAAGCGACCCGTTATCCCGGGAAAGGCAACGTCACGCTCACCGGACACATCGGCGACGTGATGAAGGAATCGGTGCAAGCGGCGTTCAGCCTCGTGCGCAGTCGCGATGGCGAGCTCGGTGCCACGCCACAGGATTTTCGCGACATCGACGTGCATGTGCACGTGCCGGCAGGCGCGGTGCCAAAAGACGGGCCGTCCGCCGGGATTGCGATGTTCACGGCGCTTGCTTCGCTCTTCAGCAAAACACCGGTGCGGCCCGATGTGGCGATGACGGGCGAGATCACCCTGCGCGGCCTCGTGCTGCCGATCGGCGGGTTGAAAGAGAAAAGCCTGGCCGCCATGCGCGCCGGTATTTCGACCGTCATCATTCCCAAGTTGAACGAGAAAGATCTTGTCGATGTTCCCGAGGAAGCGAAACAAAAGATCAACTTCGTTGCGGTCGAGAACGTCGATGAAGTCTTGGACGCGGCGCTGGAGAAAGATGGGACGGTCGCTTCGTCGAAATTAGGTAGGGGCGATTGACCCCAATCGCCCGCCGTCGGGTCGGTGAACAACCGCCTGCCGTCCGCTGGTCGGGACGCTAACAGCGTCCCCTACAGTCCCCTACAGTTGTGTCGCGACGAGCCTTTCGCGTTTTCGCAGGTCCGCTCTTGGCATCGGCAAAATCGGTTCGCCCTCGGTTTGTTTCCGATAAGGCTGGAGATAAAACATCATGAAGACGCCGAGCACGACCAGGAGCGAACCGATCCATTTCAGAAGCCACCCGGGATCGCGAAGGATCTGCACGGTGCTTTGATCAAGGTTCTCCGGGTTCCACGACGCCTGCGACATCTTGTAAGTCAACCCGGTCCAGGTATTGAACGCGCGTCCGGGAAAACTGAAGGGATGATTCATCCAGCAGGAACCGGTCGCCGTCGTGCCGTCGGAAGCGCTCACCCGCAAAGTGCTCTTGAACGAAGCGGGCGTGTCGCTGCCTTCGTTGCGTTTCACTTCGAAATCGAGCAACTCGAGGCCGATTGGCAGCGAAACGAGCCTCCAACCGTAGGAGAGCATGGTCGGGTTCGGCGAAGTGGGCACCGCGACCTGCCATCCCGCCGGGATCCACTGCTCGATGCTGCGGCCGTTCTGTTCCAAGCGAACGCGCACGCCCTCGGGCAAATCGCCGGCGGGCGGATTGTTCGCGGTGTTCGCGGCGTTGAGCGGAATAAAATCTGTCTGCGGCTCCGCATGCAGCAACACCTTGTCGATCTTGAGCTGCCAGTCAGCCCAGCCAGTGGCGAGAGGGATGTTGATGTCGATCTTGCCGCTCGATTGACCGGCTTTGCGCGAGACGAGCTCATAGGTTACCGCGCCGTCGTCGGCAACGAATAACGTCAGATGGTTCGCTATGTCGGCGCCGGCTGGTGGCATCGCAGGAGCGCTGCTCGCCCCGCCCGAACCTTCCTCCGAAACCGGCCCGTTTAAAACTTGACCGGTTAAACCGGTCAAGTTTTCCGAGGCATGGGCGCTCGTTGTTGGGGGCGCGGGTGCCGGGGCGCTCTTGCCGGAAATGGTCACGAGCACGGCGGGATTATTCGGCTGATCGCTGATTGAGCGCGGTTTTCCATTTTCGATCCGGAAATCGGGCCAGTATTCTTCGATCTTTAGGGTGAAGGGCGAATTGTCGATCTTGACGGCGCGCCCGGAATTTTCAGCGACGTCGAAGGCGGTTTGTTTTTCACCGAGCGAAATGAGCACCCGACCTTTGTTTCCGTTTTCCGGCGGCAGGAGACGCACTTTCGCGCCGATGCTGCCACCTTTGCGGACGTGGCCGATCTGTTCGTCGGGCGATTTACTGAACGCGAAGATCGATTCCTCCAGGTCGATCTCTTGAGGTCTGCCGCCAGGGACGGCGGCAGCTACAACTGAACTGGCGGCGCCGCGCTTGAGCTCGATATTTGCCAGGCCCATGGAAAACTTGGAGTGCTCGGGGTCGTCGGCAATGAGCCAGTTTTCCAAGTGCTGGTTCATCATCGCGGTAGAGATGCTGAAATGCACGGCGGGCGCGCCATTCGCCGCGGCTTTCGGATTCAGCTTTGCTTCAATGGCCGGCGCATAATCGACCACCCACAAATGCGCGCCGCTGGCGAGCGGGCCGAAATCGCGCGGACGCTTCGGTGACGGCGGATGATGCAAAAATTCCGCGGGATAGCCTTTGATGATGCCGTCGAGGTCATGGACACGGAGCTGTCGCTCATTGAGGAGCAAGCGATTGCTCGGGGGCTCGCCTTTGAAGAGAGTGATGGTGCCTTCGATTCCAAAGATGCGACCAATGAGCGATCCGGCCAGCAGGGTGATGATGCCGAGGTGTGTAATCAGAAACGCGGTGTGATATTTTTTCCAAGGCCAGCGAGACAGCGCCGAGGCCGCCAGGTTCAGGGCGAGGAGCACGAGCCAAAAATTAAACCAGGGCGCGCCGTAAACATAAGCGCGCGCCACCTTGGCATCGAAACTCGATTCCCAAATCGTGCCCGCGATCGCGGCAACGATCAGGACGGCCAGCAAGACGACGGCCAGTTTGAGCGAGGCAAAAAACTCAAAGATGGCATTGCGTTGCCAGCGCGGCTGCTCGGAGGATTTTCCCATTGGAAGATCGACATCTTCCGTGAGGCGGAGGGCGGGTTCAAGATGGATCGACCGCTCCGCGGGCGATGTTAATTAATGCGCCTGCGGCGCGACTATTAGCATCGAGCAAGGGACTGCTCGATCCACGTGTTCCGCTTAGCGGGTCCAGTTTTTCCAGCGTTTCCGCATCGGCTTCGTATAACGGTGGATGTCGATGTTGCGGACGCGATCGACGCCTTCCTTCACCGCTTCGGCCGAGTCTTCGTATTTCTCCCGGACCGATTTGAAAAACGGCCAGAGAAAAGGCAGGGACAGAACGCTCCAGGAAAAATTGCCCAGGGGCGTGTTCACTTTGACTTCCTTCTCCTCTTCGGCGGAGGCGTAACGAATGGCGAGGCCGATGGCCAGACCAATGACGAGCGCGCCGAGAATCGTCGGCACCGGGTTTTCGCGCAGGAACAGCTCGGTGCGCTCGCGCGCGTAGCCAGCGGTCTGTTTGGTTTGTGCCCAGGTTTCGCCGGCCGCAGTTGAAATCTTGCGCGCGGTGCGGCGGGCCGCCCGGCGCGCGCCCGCCTCGATTTCCTCTTCATTTACGGGAAGAGGCGCGTTGACCGGTTCGTTTTCGGGAAAATCGTCGTCTGGATTGATCATACAAATTTAATTCGCAACTCGCCGTGGAGTTGCGTCTGGCCGGCTGCTTACGCCCGGCCCGCCGCCCGAATAACGGACCACAGAGCCGTGGCTACCGCAGCCGCGATTTGCGGAAGCTTCAAGGCCGCGTCGCAGCGGGAAGCGGTTTGAGGATTTCCTCGATAGCCGATTTGTTTTGCACAACGTCGTCGTCGCGCTCGACCTGGTCCCGCATGGCCCGGGCCGCCTCAGCGGAAAGCATCCAGCCGAGAGGCAACGGCACCTCCGTGTCGCGCAAACGAAAGTAAATCATATCGGTGGTGAGGGCCGCGGCTGGTTCGGCGCCGGCCTGGCGGGGCCGATTCGCGAAGGCGATCGCTTTTTGCGCATAGCTGCCGCGTGCATTTCGCGTGTTGAGCAGCGCATACACGGGCGCGGTCACATCGCCGAGAAAACTTCCCTGGCGATTCATTTCCCGGGTGCGCTTCGGCACGTTCGATTTCGTCGCCGGTGTCTTAGCCGGATCGATCGGCGGTTTGCGTGGATCGTTGCTGATCATGATCACTTTCATGTCGATGTTGCCGATCTGCTTGAAGCTGCACCAGGCGCGAACACGGGCAGCGATCTCCTGCGCAGTGGTGGCGGCGGAATTTTCGAAGTAACCGCCATCGACGATGTGGGAGCCGTCGGGAAATCGACCGGCCGGGCTCACGTAGGTGAAGCGCGCGCTCATGTGCGCGGCGGTGCTCAGTGGAATGTGGCAACCGGCACGGGCGCGGCTGGATCCTCGCGGCGAAATTTTCTCGGCTGCATCCTGCACATCGAGAAAGACGTTGGTGGTGAGGTAAAGATTGCTGGTAATGACACGATTTCCTTTTTCGACCGAAGTGCCGTTGAGAAAGAGCGCCGGCATCCAGGGGCGACGCCCGGGTGGATTACGCCAAAGATCGACAAATGACCGGGAAAAGCGGTCGTTGTGCATTTGATCGCGCCAGGCTTTCTCCCAGCCCAGCTCGAGGGCGCGGCCGCGATCGAGCGACGCGAAGGGCCAGGGAAGGATGCGTTGAATAAGATCGGGGTAGAGCATGGCGGCCAGCGTGGGCGAGAGAAAATCCTGCGCCAAAATTTCAGTGCCGGCGGTTTTGAATGAATCGACCTTTGGTTCGGCCAGCAATGCTTCGAAAACGGCCGCGCCGAGACTGCCGCCGGACACGCCGCTGACGGCGAAGAGATGGGCCGCAAATTCCGGATTGCGATCCTGGATTTGGCCGAGCACGGCTGCGGTCCAGTAAGCGGCCCTGATTCCGCCGCCTTCGGTGGCGACGATGTAAAGTGGGTGACGTTCGCCGGGATAGGCGGCTTCGATGAGGCCATACCAATTCTCGAACGCTTTTAAAACGTCGAGCCGCGCCTGCGATTGTGGCGGGACCTGGCGAACGACGTGGTTGTCGTTCCAAAAACTGAACACGCAGGCGAGAATGATCAGAAAGGCAATGACCGGAAAACGCCAGATGCCGCTGAGATAGACGAGGAACCCGCCGAAGGTGACCCACGAGGCGGCGGCGAGGCAGAGAATCGTGCCCATGCCGAGGTTTTGGGCCGCGACCGGTTTGAGGGTGAAGAGCACGAGAAGCAGCAGCGCGATCGCCGCCATCGCCGCCAAGCCCATACGCGAGGCAGGGCTGACTTGACTGAGCCGCTTGATCTCGCGCCCAGAAGGCGGGCCGATCATCCTCCGGCGCAGTCTCAGCAACAGATAAAAAATCGCCGCGAGAACAAAGCAAAAACACCCCAAAAACAAAAGCCAGGCAAAGGCTGATGTGCTGGGAGCGTAGGGCCGCGCCGCTTTGAAAAAGCCAAGGCCAATGAGGATGAGCGGCGCGATGCCGAGAACGCGCGGGACATGCGTTTGCGCCCAAGACCAGTGCGGACCATCGGCGGCGTCGGCGAATCGAAACCGCAGAAGGACGCGCGCGGCGTACCAGCTGGAGATCGCCCAAAGAATGAGTGAAGCGAAGAAAAGAAATACTCGGGGCGCGTACCACTGACCGGTTGCGGCCATTCCTTCACCCACCGTGCGCAGAATCTCGGTGCCTTGCGGGACGCAAAGAAAGACCGGCGTGGCAACTAAAACGACAATAAAACTAAAGCGGCAAGGTTTGAGCTGGCGGTAAAAATCGCGCAGCCACCACCAGATCCTTTGCGCCCATGTGCCGCGTCGATCCGTTGTTGGCTCGTTCACTGCGTCAGTCCTGTGTCGGATCGCACATCCTGCTCACTGGGCGTCGCGAAGGCATCGCCGAGCGGCTGCAACGGCGGCAGCGAGGGGGTCGCGCCCTTCAGGTCGTAGTTAGCTTTGGCCGAGAGACCGTCCGGATTGACGATGGTCAGCTCGTGGGTGCCGGCCAGCCAGCTATCCTGTGGTTCCGCGAACGTCAGCTCGAGCTTGCGCGCGAATTCCTTCGCACGTTCGTCATCGGCCTCGATGACTTTGATCCCGGCAGCGGGCAGTTGTGTTTCCGAAACTTTCTCGCCGCCAATCTTGAAACTTGCGGCGGGCGACAAATTGATTCCGTTCACGGTCAACTTCAGCCGTGCCGGCGAGGTTGGTTTCCCTTCCGTCGCGGGCGTTCCGGATGCGCCTTCCGCGTCGATGCCGGTGATTTCAGGTAAACCCGGCAAGGGCCAGCTCGCGTTTTGACCATCGGGATTGCTGATCACGAGTTTGCCGCGGCGAAACCAGGCGGGATTAGCCTTGTCAATTCGAAGAATGAGCTTCTTGTACGTCTTTTCCGGCTTCGACTGACTGTCGACGTCATTCGCTTCGATGACGAATGGCTGTTCGTTCCGGCGGTCCGATGAGCGCGGCCGCGCGGTGGCCGAGTCTGGCGTGAGCACGATTTCGGTTTCTCGTTCGGCTTCGCCGCCATCCGACACCTTGTAGACGATTTTGAAGTCGGCGTCCGGCGACAGGATACGGCCGCGAACGACAAGTCGCAGCGGTTCGTCTTTACGTATTTCCATTTACGGGCTCCTCGATGCTGATGCTGTTAATGACCGGCCCGGGACGTCGCGCGGCTTTACTGGCGAGATAACCGAACGAGCTGATACCCATCAACTGCACAAACCCATCCGGTACCTTGGGCAGTTCGCGGATGCTGACCGGATCCTGGGTGACAACCAGCCAGAGGAAGACAAGCGCGCCGATAATGGTCCAGAGAAAAAACTGAACCCGCTCCGCCGAGACGATTCCGCCGGAGGCGATAAAATCGGCCAGGCTGGGATGTTGTTCGCCCGCGCCCTTGGGGCCGCGTTGCAACGTGACTACTTGCGCCAGCGCGACCGTCGAAGCGCTGATTAAAACGATTCCGGGAAGATTGGTCGGGACGTCCAAAAATTCGCAAGCGCCCTGAACCAAACAACGCGACGCGTTGAGATAAATGTAGGCGATGACGGCGGCGGCGGTCCAAACGTAGAACTGAAACTTCGACAAACTGTACGTCGCCGTTTCGCGATCGAGGAAAAACACACCGATGAGCCGGGAACGCGTCGCACCGGGGACGGTGTAGCCGTTGCCGCTATTTTTAACGAGCAAGATCGGCAAAGACAGAATCAGAATAGCAAAGCCGATGATGAAGAAACGCCCCAGTCCGCGCGCCATGCGCGAATCCATTTTCGCGAGATAAACCGCCACCTCGTTCGACTTCTGTATGGTGGGCGTCGGCGCAGGAGACGGCGTTGCCTGGGCGGCTGGACTGGGCGACGGATTTGCCACCGGCGCTGGACTGAGACCGACCTGGAGATAAACCAGCCCACGATAACGATCCGCGTTGAGCCAAAGCTTGATTTGAGAGTCATCCGAAGTCTCGTCATCCATGTAAAGCTCCGCCGCTTTGTCGCTCGATGACTCCGCACTTCTGGGTGGCGGCGCATGTTGAGGCTGAACTTCGCGGCTATTGAGATAAATCTTTAGCCGCGGTGGCCGGGGCAGGTTCTCTCCGGCCACGGTTATCTCATAGAGAGGCGCAATAAAGTCTTTCTGCGCGTAAACTCCGTCGGGGATGACGCGGGTCAGTTTTGGCTTCGGCTCTTCGGCCCGCACGGCGCCGGCGAGCACGAATATCATCGTCAGCACGGAACAGCCCAACCCTGGCGTGAGTCGGATGCGCATCGGAGAAGACGAGAGACCGGCTTTATCTCAAAACGGCGCGAGCCGTGCAAGATTCTAATTGGCCTCCGGCGCAAAGCCGTCAGCGGGATGTCGATCTTACGCGGCCGACCTTACGGCGCGAGGCGGTCGATTTGCCAGGATCCGTCCGGCTGGCGGACGTATCGAAAGCGGTCGTGTAATCGATTGGGACGGCCCTGCCAGAATTCGAATCGCTCCGGTTTGATCACGTAACCGCCCCAGTGCGGAGGCAAAGGAATGGAGTCATCGCCGTAACGTTCGGTCATCTCGGCCATGCGCGCGTCGAGCACGCGACGGGCATCGAGCACTTCGCTCTGGCGCGACGCCCAGGCGCCGAGTTGGCTACCGCGCGGCCGGGAATGGAAATAACGTTCGGATTCTTCGCGCGAAGTTTTTTCTACGCGCCCGCTTATGCGGATTTGGCGGTCGAGCTCGATCCAATAGAAGAGGCCGGCCGTCTCTGGGTTCTCCTCCAATTGCCGGCCTTTTTCACTGAGGTAATTGGTAAAGAAAACAAACCCGTCCTGATCGAATCCCTTGAGCAAAACGATGCGGACGGACGGTTTCCCATCGCGGCCCGCGGTGGCGAGGGCCATGGCGTTGACGTCACGAATGCCGGCCTCAATCGCGGCCGTGAACCAGTTGGCAAATTGCTTGATCGGATCGGGATCGAGATCGCGCCGGCGCAAGCCGCTCGCGGGATGCTCGTAGCGCGACGCCGCTGGATCGCGCGGTGATTCCAACATGAGCCGCACGATATGCGTGCGCTGGCTATTGTCGATCTTAGGTGGAGGTCACGCCGCCGTCGCGCGGAGCCGAGTCCGGCGCCCAGCAAATTCCCACCCGAGCATGGCGCGTTTACGGATCGGGTCCCAGCGATAATTGCCGAGCACACCGGTCTCGCGAATCACACGGTGGCAGGGAATGATGAAGGCGAGCGGATTTGCGCCGACGGCGCTGCCCACGGCCCGCGCGGCAGTTGGTTGATGGAGAGCGCTCGCCAAGCGGCCGTAGGTGGTGAGTGCGCCGGCAGGAACGCGCAAGAGCGCGCGCCAAACGCGCAATTGAAAGGGGGTGGCGCGGACGAAGGCGCGCAAACGCCGCGGCGGTTGGTCCCGCGATGGCAGAACAAAAATTTGTTGCGCTAATTCGTGGGCACGCTGGTCGGTGCGATGCAACGTCGCATTGGCCCATTCGCTCGCCAGCAGATCGGACGCGCCCTGGCGGCCGTTTCCGTTGAGGAAGGAAAGATGACAGAGCCCCCGCGAAGTCTCGCCGAGCAACGCTTCGCCGAAGGGCGTTTCGGCAAAACCGTATTGAATTTCCAACCCTCGACCGGCGTTTTTCATTTCACCGGGAGAGGCCGCCTCGATGGCCACGCAAAGATCATGCAGCCGCCCCGGCCCGGAGAGACCGGCGTCGAGGGCGGCATCGAGCACGGAGTCGCCTTCGCGCAAAAGCGTCTTCACGTGTTCGAGAGTGAGACATTGCAAAAAATCTTTCGGGGTGACGCCGGCCCAGCTGGAAAAAAGCCGGTGAAAATGGAATGGGCTCAGGTCGACGCTGCGGGCGAGCGCGCTTAGGTCGGGCTGTTCGCTATGATGCAGGTCCAGGTAGCGGATCACGCTGGCGACGCGTTCGTAATCGTTCATGCCGCAGGATCCTACCACATCGTGCCGGTTCCCACCCGGTTCTTGCGGCTGTTTTTTGTGATGTAGAGTCAGCCGGGGCGAAGCCGGTTTTGCAGTTCACGTTGCATCGCCTGCTCCGCCTCCGCGTCGTCCCGATATCCCCAGACAACGAGCTCGAGCACGGCGCCGATTTCGGGGCGACCCTTTAACGCCGCACGCAAACGGCCGCGCGCCGTCCAATCCTCCTGCTCCGCGTTGCCGACATTGTCGGAACCGGCGCGCACATCGCCGTAACAATACAAAACGTGGAGCGGAAAGCCGCGGTCCTCGAAGCGATAGGCATGCACTTGCAGGTCGATTCCGTTCACGCTCATCCGACGCAAGCCGTTGTCCCGGGTCAAAACCATTCCGGTGGCGGGAAGACAAATATCCGGGCGATGAATTTTGACCGAGAGCCCGGCGGTGCGGCCTGGCAGCCAGCGGAAGAAATACATCAGCCACGGATGAGCGTCATCGCCTCGCCATGTTCCGGCTGCGCCCTGGTGATAACGGAGCAAGTTTCGCGTTTCGACTGGAATCGACATTGGTTTGCTATCGGCCGGCCACTGGACGTCCCATTGCGAATTAACGGCTGGGACTTGATGAATTCGTGACCAGAGCTGAACTCCGCTCTCCGCCGCAAGAAGCCAGACTGCCACGCCGGCCAGCAAGGGAGCGGGCAGCGCGACGGCCGCGAATTTGCCGGCAATTTCGTCGGACGATCGCGCTCCGCGCTGTTCGCGTTGCATGCGCAAGCTGAGAAACCACAGCGCAAACAAACAAACGACCAGAATGGTAATGCCGGCGGGATCGTGCCAGCCCTCGATCGCGCCCGTGCCGCGCTTGGCGCCGATCCAGACCAAAATCGCGGTGCGAACGAGATTACATGCGAAAGCGAGGAGCGCGCCCGCGACGACGAGCAGAGCGCGCCGCGCAGCATTGAAGGAATAGAGTTCGCCAAGGAACAACGAAACCATGAGCGTGGCCTGGAAGGAGCGCACTCCGCTGCAAGCCTCTTCAATCCCGATGAATCCGTTGCCGATCTCGATAATGTTGCCGTGCTGCAGCGCCGGGACTCCTGCGAGATTGAGGAGCGAAACGTTCACTGCGCTCACCGCCCGCATTAACTCCTGAATAATGATTTGCTCGAGTCGCACTGGCCACGGCACCGCGGCGAGCAAAAAACACACTGGAAAAGCAAAGTGACGAAGCCAGGGCCGGCCGCCGGCGAGGAAGATGACGCCGAGCGAAACGAGCAGGACCGCGATTGCCATTGCCCAATCGAGCAAACGCCAATCGGCATTGCTTTGCGCGACAAAACGAATCGGCAGCACGAGTGCGGCGCACAAACTAACGAGCGCGCCAGCAAAAATGCGACTGGGCGGGGGCAGCGGAGCCGGCCGTTGGAGCCAGCGTTGCCAAAGCAGATAAAGCGCGAGAAAAGGCACGCTCCAGGCGTAGCTGTACTGGGGATTGAACGACCATTCGGGCCCTAGCTGCAAAGCCAACTCGACCAGAAGAACAACGAAAAACGCGGTCGCGACAGCCAGAGGCCAGACCGCCCTACCAGCTGATGTCGATCTTAGCAGATCGGGTTGAGCGATGGTCATTTTCACCGACGCCATAGGCTAGCGGAATCCGAGCAGGTTGCGAACCGGGGGCGGGAAAGGGGCTCGACTCGCTTTTTGCGCCGGCACGTTTTATCTGTGGGAACCTTGGACGAACCGATCGAAAGAACGCAGCGCACCTTCATCAAGTTGTCGCTCGGCATTCTCTGCGGGATCCTCCTGCTGATTGTGTTCGGCTGGGGCGGCTGCCGCGGCTACCGGATTTGGGAGGAACGTCAACAGGTCCGCCATGCGACCGCTTTTCTCGAAGCGGGCAAGTTCAATCCGGCCGCGTTAAGCGCGCGACGCGCGCTGCAGTTGAATCCAAACAGCACCGGCGCGATGCGCGTCATGGCGCAACTGGCCGAGCGAAGCCACGACCGAGTGGCGCTCGACTGGCGGCGCAAGATCGTGGAATTGAATCCGCGCTCGACCGAGGACGCGATCGCGCTCTCGAATTGCGCACTGCAATTCGGCGATATCCGCACCGCCGAAAAAACGCTGCTCGGAATCGGGCAAGACGCCCGGGAGACAGCGGAGTTTCACGCAGCACTCGCACGTCTGGCCAGGACACGAAAGAATCCGGCCGAAGCGCGTGATGAATTTGGCAAGGCCCTTCGGCTGGCGCCCAACAATGAGGCATTGCAAATGGATTACGCGCTGGTCTGTCTCGATCAGCCGACCAAAGCGCAACGCGACGAGGGCATCCAAATTCTGGAGCGGTTGCGTCAATCGCCGACGCAACGCGCCGCGGCCACACGCGCATTGTTCCTCGATGGAGTGGCGCACCGCCACGATCCAATCAGCCTCCGCGATCTCGCCCGGGAGCTGCAAAGTTATCCCGAAGCGCTCTTTAGCGATCGATTGCTTTACCTCGGCGTGCTCCGGCAACTGCGCGATCCCAAATATCCAGGCTACCTCACCGAAATTGAAAAAGATGCCGCCTCCAAGCCGGCCGACCTCGCCGCGCTTTTCTCCTGGATGAACATGAACCAAATGAGCCTGGTGGCGATGGATTTCTCGCGCTCGGTCGATCCCGAGGTCTTGAAGCAGTGGCCGGTGCCGTGGGCGCTGGCCGAAGCGCACGTCAAAATGAGCGATTGGGTCGGCTTGGAAAAATTAACCGCCACGGCGAATTGGGGAAATTTCGATTTTCTTCGGCATGCTTACCTGACCCGCGCCTATCGAGGTCAGAACAACGCGGCCGCTGCGACCCGCGAGTGGACCACGGCCACGAAAAGCGCCGGCGAAAAATCGCAGTCGCTGCTGCAACTGACCCGGGTGATTTACGAGTGGGATTGGAAGAATGAAGGGATCGATCTGCTCTGGCAACTGGCCAAATATCCGGAGATGCAGTTCGAAGCGTTACACGCGCTGTATCTTCATTACACGAAAACGGGCGATACCCACGGGCTGTACCGGGTCGTCTCCCGGCTCAACGAGATCGACCCCGGCGATCTGAAGGTGCAAAATAATCTGGCCCAGATTTCACTGCTCCTCGGTGTCGATCTTGAGCGTGCGGTTAAACGGGCCACCGACCTTTACGGCAAAGATCCCTCCAATCCCGCTTACGTTTCGACTTACGCGTTTGCGCTTTATCGAAAAGGCGATGTCCCGGGCGCTCTCGCAGCCATGAGCAGATTACCCGAGGAGCAATTGCGCGATCCCTCTCTCGCCGCCTACTACGCGATCTTTCTCAGCGCGAGCGGCGACAAAGAACGGGCCCGCTCCTACCTCGAACAAGGCAAAGAAGCTTTTCTGTTGCCGGAAGAAAAGGCCCTCGTCGAACGAAGCGCGGCGACATTGCAATAGACGCGGGGCCGGCCCGGGGCAGTCGAGGCACGATCCTAGCTGCTCGTCATCGCGCGCAATGGATCGAAAATTTGCCGACGGCCTCCTCACCACAATGGTCCGGCAGCATGAAGAGGTCTCCGATCTGCTTTTCATCGAGGGCAAGCCGCCGCTGGTCGATGTCCATGGGCGATTGTGCCCGTTTGCCATCGACACCCCGGGTTCGCTGGCCACGGCCGAGCTGATCCAGGAACTCGCCAGCTATATCATTGACGGCAACGCAAGGTTGATGTCGATCTTCGAGGCGACGGGCTCCTGTGATTGCAGTTACACGGTCGAAAACCTCGCCCGTTTTCGCGTCAACATTTTCAAACAAAACGGGCGACGCGCCATCGTCATGCGCAAATTTCCCTCCAAAATCCCGACCCTGGAAGAGCTCGGGCTGCCGGCCGTTTTTCGCGACATCGTCAAGGAAAACAACGGTATCGTGCTCATAACCGGGGCGGCGGGAACCGGCAAGACGACGACGCTGGCCGCGATGGTCAATGAACTGAACCAAACCAAAGAGATTCACATCCTGACGCTGGAAGACCCGATCGAGTTTCTCCACGAGCACGGGCGCGCGGCCATCAGCCAGCGCGAGCTCGGAACAGATTTCCCCAGTTTCGCCGATGGCTTGCGCGTTGCCTTGCGCCAGGCGCCGAAAGTGATTTTGGTGGGCGAGATTCGCGACCGGGAAACGATGGAGATCGCAATGACCGCGTCGGAAACGGGCCATCTGGTATTGAGCACGCTTCACACCGTCAATGCCGGCCAGACCATCAACCGCGTCCTTGGTTTCTTTAGCCGCGACGAGGAGGAACAAATTCGCCAGCGGCTGGCGCAAACCGTGCGGTTTATCGTCTCGCAGCGCCTCGTCGACAAGGTGGGCGGCGGCCGCTTGCTCGTGACCGAAGTGCTGGGCAGCAACCTGCGCACGCGGGAAACAATTATCTACGGCGAATCGGAGGGTAAAAGCTTTCACGAGATTATCGAGGCGGCCTCAACCCGCGGCTGGCATACATTCGATCAGTGCCTGTTGAAAGCGCGCGAGGCTGATCTCATCACCGATGAGACGGTGCTGCTCTATTGCACGCACAAGGCGAAAACCGGCCAAGAGCTCGATCTTTTGCGCAAGCGTCGCGGCCTGACGGACGCGCCGGCGGTCTCCGGCTTGAAATTGGATATCGTGGCGCCGATCCGACTGCGAGAAGAGGCGGGTGAACCGGCGCGCTCCACCACCAAAGCCGGCGTCAGCTGACAGCGTCCCGCGAGCAGGCGGTCGAGGCGGCAGCCGTCTGTTGGCAATTCGGCTTTACGCGCTCCTCATTAGCAGGCTGCGCGGATTTGGACTTGACCAGGCGCTATAGCTTTGGCATCAGAACTGGCCTTACAACGGGAGGAATTTATGGTGAGAAGACTGCATTGGCCAAAATTGTTCGCCGCCATCGCTGCGGCGCTGCTTGCTTTCAGCACGGACACATTCGCGGGACCGCGGGGCGGCAGCTCTTCGGGATTTCGAGATCGAACTCATCAAAGCGGCGACCGCTGGACCAGCCGCGACAACAGCCAGGGTTCACGCGATTTCTCGGGACGAGAGTCCAGCCAAAACTCCAGCGATGAGCAGAACGCTGGCAGCAACGACTCTGAGCGCTCAGACGCACAATCCGGCGCCAGCAGCGGCTCGGATCGCGGAGGCGTCGCCGATTTCTTTCGCGCGCGAAATGGCGAACAAGTAGTCGAAAAGCGCACGGAAAAGGCCGATGAGAAAGGCGAAACCGCCGACGCCCGGCCAGAGAAAAGCGAAGTCGCGAAAAAATTCGATTCGACTTTGCTTTTTGCCGATGTCGCCCCGAACAGGGGGGAGAACCGTTCCGGCCCGACACAAAATCCCGGCGTAAACCAGATGAGTCAGCAAGGTTTGGAAAATTCGGCAGCCGGACGCGCGACGGCGCAACAGCGGATCGACCAACACGGCGCATCGAATGTGCCGCCGGGAAATCATTTCGGTTGGAGGCGCGGCGAAGATAATCCGTATAACGGTTTGCATCGGCTAAGCGATCGCGAGAAGGCGAGAATAAGAGAGTTCTTGAACGAGAGCCTGACCGACGCACAGAAAGCGAGATTGCACGAAATTTTGCGGGACGGTTTGACCGATACCGAGCGCGAACAGTTGAGGCACTTCTTCGAGCGGAACCTCACCGACCGGGAGCAAAAAGCTCTGGGCGAAATTTTGAGGCATATTTTGCGAAACAGAGCTGAGCGAGAACGGCCGGACGCGAACGGTTGACGTTTGGCGGCGGTAGCGCTCTCACGACAAATTCGCCCCACGCGCTCGGCTTGGCCGTCGCCGAAGCTACTCCGTGAAAAAGCCTGATCGGCTGGCTCATCCCCAGAGCAAGATCGACAACGACCCGTCACTGGCCTGGGAGGCGGCAGCGGCGCGATCATGGCGGGAAATTTGCTTTTAAAACCGGGGCCCCAGCTCCCGGTATGATTCGCTTCCTGACCCGTCAGTCGCCGCCGCTCCCGTTCATCGAGTCGCTGGCGTTACTCGGCCTGATCAGCTGGGTGGACCTGATCGCCGGCCATGAGGGTTCGCTCGTCCTCTTCTACAGCGTGCCGATCGTATTTGCGGTTTGGCTTTGCGACAACAAAAGCGCCTTCGCCATTGCCGGCCTGGCCGGGGTCCTCTGGTCCTGGGCAGACCTCGTGTTGGGTAATTCTTACGTCAACACAACGGTGCAAGGCTGGGAGATTGCGGTTCGCTTCGCGTTTTTTTTTCTTGTCGCCCTCGCTGGAATCGCCGTGCGCGAACAGCACCGCGCCTCGAGCGCACGCATATCGCTGCTCGAGCACGCGCGCAAACTCGAGCAGCAAATCATCGAAGTGAGCGAGTACGAGCAGCAGCGGATCGGTCGCGACCTGCACGACGGCCTCTGCCAATATCTGGCCGGGGTCGGTTGCGCCGCGACCGCGCTGAAGCTCGATTTGGAACAGCGGCGCTTAAAAAAGCTGGCTGCGGCCGCGGCCGAGATCGAAAAGCTGCTGGAGGAGTCGGTGAAACAAGCACGCAATCTGGCCCATGGCCTGGTTCCAGTTCAGCTGGATGACGCCGGCCTGCCCGCGGCACTGCAGGAGTTGGCCAGTTCGACGAGTCGGCTCTCCGCGATCAATTGCACGTTCGAGTTCGCGGGCGGTAATGGTTCGAGCCACGCCGGCAAAGCGACGCACCTGTACCGGATCGCGCAGGAGGCGATCAACAACGCGAGGAAACACGGCGGGGCGCGCCATATTGACGTTCGACTGAGCGCGAATCGCGACGCTCTGAGCTTGAGTGTTGCCGATGACGGGATCGGTTTCGTGAAGACGGCGAAGAACACCGACGGCGTCGGCCTTAGCATCATGCGCTACCGGGCGAATGTTCTCGGCGGCGAGCTCGAGATCGAGGCAGGACCGCACGGTGGCACGATTGTTTCGTGCGTCGTACCGGCGGGTGATCAGCAATCATGAAGGGCGCAGAACAGCCTCCGTCAAAAATTCGTGTGGTTCTGGTGGAGGACCATCCCATGTTTCGCGAGCAGCTGGCCCATCTCATCGCCCGGCAGCCGGACATGTGCGTCTGCGGCGAAGCCGACAACATCTTCGACGCATTGCAACTGCTCGAGTCGCAGCCGGCCGACATTGTAGTTGTCGATCTTACACTCAAGGGCTCCAACGGTCTTGAGCTGCTCAAGGATCTGAAAGCGCGGGCGATCAAAGTGCCGGTATTGGTCCTTTCCATGCACGACGAATTGCTTTACGCCGAGCGCGTCTTGAAAGCCGGCGCGCGCGGCTACATCACCAAACACGAGACCTCTCACGAGGTGATGGCCGCGATCCGCAAAGTGCTCGACGGCGAAGTTTACCTGGGCAAACGAATGGCGGCCCGCGTCTTTGAAAATTTCTCGGTCCAGCCGACGAAACAGGACGGTGTCTCGACCCTAACCGATCGCGAGCTGGAGGTGTTTGAGCTGATTGGTCGCGGTCGATCGACGCGCGAGATCAGCGCTTCCATGCACCTGGGAATGAGCACGGTAGACACCTACCGAACGCGGATTAAAGCAAAGCTGCATCTGGAAAACGCGAGCCAGCTTTCTCACGAAGCGATTCGCTGGGTCAGTGCCGGCCAAAAGGCGGCGGAGTAAGCCGGCCACAGTAGCGAAATTCGCTACAATAAAATCGGGAGGCCCGGTAGTGGTGGGGGCACCACAACTGCTTTGTCTGAGCAGGTTGTGAATCCAATCATCCGAGGCTACGCCAAAAGCGAGGGGTCTTTTACGCTCGTCGAAACGCTCGTGGGCGTGGGCATGCTCGCGCTTTTGGGAGCGGGTTCCTTCTGGACGATGAACGCGATGAACGTCTACGCCACCGGCGCGCGACTTCAGAGCGAAGCGATCGCCAAAGCCGAGCAACAGATCGACGCCATTCTCACCAAGGGACCGTTCGATCCCACGGCAACTCCGCAACTGATTCCAACTGCCCTCACGCCGGGAACCACCACGCAAAATGGCGTGCTCATCTACAAAGACCCCGTCACGGGCCAAACCACCGTCACAGGCACCATGACTACCATGGTGGCCGACACCGCTCTGAGCGGCACCGTGGGGACAACCGCAACTAATCTGAACATATGGAAGGCCACGGTAACGGTGGCATGGAACTTCCGCGGCAAAGACTACTCCGTGTCGCTCGACACGCTGCGCACAGGTAACCAATGAAGACACACCCGTCTCTCCATCGAGGTGGATTCACACTCGCCGAGGTCATGATCGGCCTCCTTTGTTTCGTGGTCATCGGCGGCATCGTCTACCTGTTGCTCAATTCGGGGATGATTCTTTACGCCAAAAATATGTCCGTGAATACGGCGCACGAGGACACGCGCAGAGCGGTCAATCGGCTCCTGCGCGATATCCACGCGGCGGTTTCGGTGCCGCAGCTCATCGACGGCTTCAACGCTGATGCCTCCCTGCAAGTGCACACCTCGAACACCACCGGCGCCGCCGGGGTGTCATTCCAATTGGTCTGGCAGGACCCGAATAACCCAAACGACACCGGCACGCATTACATCTGGAAAGATCCCTCCTCCGCCGTAATCATGATTTACAACAACGGGAGTTGCACCGATTCCAGCAATACGCTTTGTCCACCTTTTGCCGGGCAGCGCCTGGTCGTCCCGCTCTGGGGGATTGAGGCAGATATCACTAAAGCAGTGGCCGGCGGCGCCTCAAACCATGTCAACGTCTGGCTAATGGACCCGCAAGGGAACATTGTCGATCAAACGGGCGCGGCGGGAAAGGCGCCGACAGGCCAGGGCAAAAACAGCAACAAGCACAACAGCAGCAATGATAACAATGTTTATGCTGTCTGTTACTACACCGAACGCGTGGCTTACCTCGTCCAAAATGGCCAGCTGCGTCTCTATTATCATCGCTATATCGGCGCCTCCAGTAATGGCACCGGCGGCACGTGGAAGTGGGTCAATCCGATTAACAACGACCCCGCTGGAATCGTTGTCGCTCGCGACATTACCAGCCCGACTCCGTTCAGCGCGGAATGGAGTAACGCAGCCGGAATCGCCTCCATCACGGTCACAAACGGCGGCTCAGGCTACCCGGCAAGCACGACGGTAACCATTAGCGGGGGCGGCGGCACCGGTGCGGCCGCCACTGCGACCACCTCAGGGCCGCCGACCAAAGCCATCACCGGGGTCACCGTGACGAATCCAGGAAGCGGCTACACGTCGGTCCCTACCGTCAGCTTCAGCGGTGGCGGCGGTAGCGGCGCGACCGGCATCGTGTTTCTAAATACCACTCCCACAACTGACGACCGCTACGTCCACGTCACCCTCACAGCAACTGATCCAACGTTCAATCAGCGCGGTTACAAGGCGACCAGCTCATTGGTCGATTGCGCCATTCCGTATCGCTCGCGGCTTTGCTCAATCCAATGAAAAAACGAAAGTGGCCGGGCCAAGCCGGCAACACCGTCATAGTCGCGATGCTGGCCACATTGCTCGTCACCGTCCTGATTGCCATCGCCGGTAATTACACCCAACAAATGAGCCGCATTGCCAAACGGACCCGCGCCATCGACATGGCGATGGAAATCGGCGACGGCTGCCTGGAAACTCTGTTCGCAAATTGGCGCAACATTTATCGCTCCGAAACGGCCACGTTTCTTCCGACGAACTATTTTTACACCACGTTTTATCATCCGAATAGTCAGCCCACGACGGCACCAGTGCCCGCATTGATACCGACACCGCCACCATCCGCCTTTCCCTCGGCCCCGAACTACCCGGCCTGCATCACGAAGTATCAGATCGTCGCGACCGATCCGATGCTTGGAGCTCTTCCAGACCCGTACCCCTCGTCTTCACCGCCGCCGGCCGGCTACGGCCCGGGATCGAGCCAGTACAGCTATTATTATCTTGCCTCCGCCGACGTAAATGTTCCCGCCCTGGGTGCCGGTGGCAATGTCACCGCAAAAGTGCGGCGCGTGTTCGAGAAGAAGCTGAACACCCCATGGAGCTGGGGAATTTTTTATAATGATGTGCTCGAGATCACACCGGGTAGCGCCTTAAGCCTGACCGGAGCGATCCACACGAACAACAGCCTCTATACCGGCTCGAGCAACTTGACCGTCACAAACGCGACCGTCAGCGGCGTGAGCATCCTCGGCACGATGGGTTACGTCGGCTCGTGGGCAGTCGGCTATGCGACTGGTGACACATACCATACCGCTGCACCGACCGCGCCGAATTATCCGAGTGGCCAACCGCCTGCGCAGGAAAACAACTTTCTCCCCTTCGGCTGGAACGCGAGTCAAATCTTCAACATCAGCGATATCAACGGCAACAACGACGGCTATCGCGAGATCATTGAAGTGCCGGCCTCCTCGGGAACCGACCCATTGGCCACGCAGCGCTATTATAACCAGGCTTACATGCGCATCATCGTCGATAGCGCCGGCACGTACCGATATTACAACAGCGCGGGAATCCAGTGCACGAGCAGCAGCACCAATTCTACTGAAAAACAAATCTATAACACCCTCAATTCCGCTCTCAGTAAGAACGATAGTTTCACCGACACGCGGGAAGGATCGATAGTCACCGTATCGACTCTCGACATCAGCAAAATCACAGCCGATGTGAACGCCGGATTGCTCCCAAATTTTAACGGCGTGATTTACTTTAGCGATCAGCGCGCAAACCAGACCGGCGGGACGCCCAAGTACAGCTTTCGCATTAAAAAAGGAAGCGCGCTACCGACAACCACGAGTAACGGCGTTACTCCCGGTCTGACGCTCGCGAGCGATAATCCAGTTTATATTCAGGGAGACTTCAATACCGGCACTAACCCGCCCTCCAATTCATCTTCCAGCCCCGACCCGACGCAGCCAACGGCAAGCGGCTATACGCGCCAGCCTGCGGCAATCATCGGCGACGCGGTCACTCTTCTGTCCAACGCGTGGAGCGACTCTAATTCATCGGCCGCCCTGAGCAGCCGCACCGCCTCCAATACGACGGTCAACGCCGCCATCGTCGCCGGAGATGTCCCGACCGGCACGTCCAATGGCAATTACAGCGGCGGTGCCGAGAACCTGGTGCGTTTGCTGGAAAACTGGACGGGTAAACATTTTACCTACTATGGCTCGCTCGTAGAGATTTATCACAGCCGACAGGCCATCGGCGTCTGGGGCGGCGCAAACGTCTATAACCCACCCCTCCAGCATTTTTATTACGACGTCAATTTTCAAACAAACTCGCCGCCGGGCAACCTGGTGCTTGCCAGCTATCTCCAGCAGCAACGCTGGTATCTCGTTTATTAAGCCAAAGCCGGAATGTCTTCTCAGCGATTTCTTAGATCGACAATCGCATTGGCGATCATCGCGATCCCGCCTTTGACGAAAAGCAGCATAGATTTTTTTCCCACCACCGGGGAGCGGATCCTCGAAGGAATCAGGTTTCCAGAGTTATATTTTCACGAGAACGGCCGCAGAATTTCCTACGAGCAACCGCGCGGCTGGACCTACACAGCCGACAAGGCTCGCATCAAATTTACGCCGCCGAATGTGCGCCAAGCCTACGGTGAATTCTCCCAGGCGCCGCTGCCCAGGCCGCAGAATTTTGACGAGGTGACGGTGAAGTTGCTTGAAAATGCCGCCGTGGCAGCGTTGCCGCCCGACAGTCAGGAAGCGACCGTCGTGAGCAGAGAGAAAAACCCGCTCATGATTAACCAGCATGAGACTTTCGAAGTCATTGTCGCTTACCAGCTTTATAGCGAGCGTTATCATCAGAGCATTCTGTTCGTGAATCTGTCCGACACGCAGCTCATCTTTCGACTGGTGGCGCCGAAAGCGGATTTTGAGAAACTCCATCGAGCTTTTCGAGGGAGCCTTTGTTCTCTGCAGTGGCTATAGGCCGGTGCCGAGGGTCAATTCCCCCACCGAAACTCCGGTCTCGCAACCGCTGCGATTTTTGCGCTTTGCCGGGCGAATCCATTTTCCGCGGCTGGTATGTTTCGTGATCGTGAGGTGGCTTCCAAAAACAGAGCTCGCTTGAAGAGCCGTAGCGTTTTCCGCTACATAAAGATCAAGACCTTGTCGTGCGAACGGGGCACCGCAACTGCTCCAAATGAGGGCCGTGATCAAGAGAGGCCAATCGGAGGAGGCGAGACTGGGGCGAAGACATGGGTTCACGCTCATGGAGGTGGTGATGGCGCTGGCCGTGATCGGGACGATCGGCGGCGGCTGTTACGTCGGTTTCAACTCCTTGAACGCATACGCCGTCAGTTCGCGCCTTTACAGCGAAGCGCAAACCTGCGCGCAGAATCAAATCGATCTCATCCTTTCCAAGGAACCCTTCGATCCGATTAACAACAAGGTCCCGGCCGTTCTCGGCGGCCAGGTGCTCGCCGCCGGTGGATCGACAACTGTTACGACGCCGAACGTGTTCATTTACCAGGACCCGGTCAACGGCAATGTCGTCGTCACCGGGACTATGACGACAACCATCACTAATCCAGGGAGCACAATGACGTTTGCCGGCGCGACGACAAATCTAAACGTTTATCGAGCAACCGTGAGGGTGAGTTACACCTTTCGAAGCACCAACTACAGCGTGTCTATGGACACGATGCGAACGGCTGACCAATGAGAAAACGACGCCTAAACAAGATAACGGAGAATGGATTCACCTCGGCCGAAATGGTCGTCGCAACTGCCGTCATGGCGCTTTTGGGCATCGTTGTCTTCAACGTGTTGAACTCCGGCATGATCTTGTACGCCAAGAATACGGCGGTTAATTCCGCGCATGAAGAAGGACGCGAAGGCGTCAATCGTCTGACTCGGGACATTCACGCGGCCGTATCGGTTCCCCAGTTGCGCAGTTCCAGCCACGACACGACTTACACGGTGGGTGGCAGTTACGCCGTCGCCAGCTCCGCTCCGGTGAACGGCGTGGCGCCAACCGCGGCTGGGATTTCGTTTCAAAACGTGCTCGCCGGCAGCCCAAATTACGTTTGGCAAGATCCGAATAGCGCCACGCTGATTTTGATCAAAGACCCCGGGGATCAGCCGACGGCGGGGATGCGCTTGGTCGTGCCGTTTTGGGGAATCGAGGATGATATCGTGAAGGTGACATCAGCCGGCGCGTCGGGCCACTCCAACGTTTTCCTTAGCACCGGTGGCGATCAGACTGTTGCCAATAAGGCGCGCAAATACGGCCAAGGCAGTTATTCAGGTTGGGTCAGCCCCTACGCAATTTGTTACTACACGGAGCGCATTATGTACGTCGTCGAAAATGGCGTGTATGTCGCCGATTCTCAGGGGCCCTGGATCTATTCCGGCGGTCAATATGTCTCCTACACGAGCGGAACGATGCAGCGTTACCGTTACGAGAACGGCCAGCTCAACGTCTACCACCAGCGCTATTCCTCGCTCAGCGGGCAAAACGGTTACTATTACTGGTGTCCGCTCTCGGTGACAGGGCGCAACGCGAGCGATTTGCAGTGGTACGCTAACGGCGTTCGCCCGACGACGATCGCCCGCTACATCAGCAGCCCGCAACCGTTTTACATTCCACTGAACAGCGGGGGCACTCCCGATACCCGCTATGTGGGCGTTAATCTGACGGCGCGGGACCCCGGTTCAACCAACCGCGGTTACCTGGCAACGGCGACACTGCTAAACACGCAGATCGATTACCGCTCGCGCATTTGCCTTTATCAATGAACGATGAAAAAGAAGATCGACATCCAGCGTAGCGGCAACGGCCTGGTCGTAACGATTTCAGTCGTAGCGACTGTTCTCGCGTTGCTTGGTGCCGCCGTCTCGTATACGACGCACATTTCCCGGATCTCACAGCGCAGTCGAAGGACGGCGCTAGCGATGGAGATCGCCGATGGCCACCTCGAATTTCTCTTCACCAACTGGCGCAACATTTATCGTAAAACCTGGATCACCTCGGGTTACAACACCGGAGGCACGAATTACTCGCTCCTCGCCACAAACGACTTCTACACCGAAGTGTACAGTCCAAGCAACGGTTGCGCTGGATGCCCCGCGCCCACACCGGCACCGGTCTGGTCTTCCACGACGCCGACTCCCACACCGATACCGACCCCACCGATTATTCCACTGCCCGCCCGGTCGTACTTTCCAACCGAACCAAATTATACGGTGACACAATACCGCATCCAAGCCGTCGATCCGATGGTTGACCTGGATGGAAATGGAAACGCGCTGAAAGAGACGACGTGGGGCTCCGGGACGTACACGTCAGTAGGGCAGTCGAGCGTACCGCCACCTGCATTCGGCCCGAACACCTGGCAATACAGCTATTTCTACCTTGCCGCGGTCGATGTCTCTGTCCCTGCGCTGGGCACGAGCAGCGGAACGGTTACGGCCAAAGTTCGGCGGATCTTCGAGAAGCGATTCGACAACCCGTGGAGTTACGCAATGTTTTACAACGACGACCTGGAGTTCAACCCCACCGCCTCCTTCACAGTCACCGGACCGGTGCACACGAATGGCAGCCTTTATATCGGCAACAGCAATTTCACTGCACAAAGCACAGTTGAATTCGGCGGTGACTACGTCAACGGCTATTCGCCGAATGACACAAGCAATCATGCCGGAGGTATCAGCGCACCGAACTTTGTCGCCAATATGCCACCGATACAGGTGTCACCGTATCTTCCTTTCGGATGGAGCCTGGATCTTAATAGCACCGACACGAACCCAAACAACGACAGCTATCGCGACATCATCGAGCGGCCAGTTTCTGGCTACTCCGACCCTCTTTCAAACGTGCGCTACTACAACCAGCCTGGATATCGAGTCGTTATCAACGCTGACACCACCGCGACGGTAACAAGGATCGACAGCAGCGGGAACGTGACCACTCTCAACGGTGGCCCATACAATACGTGGGTCGGCAATAATGGCCAGGGTACGAACACAACGATTGTCAAGCAAGGTCAGGCACTCTATGACGCGCGTGAGGGTACCGCGGTCAAAGTAACGAACGTCGACATAAGCAGAATTGTCAGTAGCTATAGCGGTATGACCGGGTGGACTGGTTTGGTCTATATCGCCGACGCGGGCGCCGGTACCTCGACGAATGTCACAGTAAATGGCGTGAACTACTCGACCACGCGGCGAGCCATTCGCTTGATCAATGGAGCAAGTTTGCCAAGCGGTGGTCTAACGATCGTCTCGGACAACCCCATTTACATACAGGGCGATTACAATACCGGCGGGAGTAACCCGCCCTCCAATAGCGGCAACTACACCGATCCCGACGTTAGCGGCTACACGCGGAGACCGGCGGCCGTCGTCGCCGACGCAGTGACCGTCCTCTCGAGCGACTGGAGTGATGGCGCTTCCGGATCGAGCTCTGCGCGCACCGCATCGGCTAACACGACCATCAACACCGCGATAGTGGCCGGTATTGTACCCTCGAGCGGTGGCAATTACAGCGGTGGTGGCGAAAATTTTATCAGGTTTTTGGAAAACTGGAGCAACAAAACATTCTGCTACTACGGATCGATGGTGGAGCTGTACCGAAGCACGCAAGCCATTGGCGCGTGGAATGGCAACGGCAGCGTGTACAACTCACCGCAGACGAGCCGCTGGTATTACGACGACGCCACTTTTAGCAGTACCACGGGGCCCCCTGGAGCCTTGCAGATTGCGGCTTACCTTCAGCAACAGCGCTGGTACCAAGTGTATTAGCCACAAGCCTAATTTTGCCTCGATCATGCGCCGAACGTCGACGATCACATTCGTGTTCCTGGCGATGATTCTCACCGCCAGAAGCGGGATCGACCTCACTCCGTCGACCGAGGAATATGTTAGCGAAGGAATCAAATATCAGAAGCTGATCTTTCGAACGGACAAACAACGCGTTGAATATAATCCTCCGCCGGGCTGGACTGCCCACGGGGACGCCGAGCGAGTGCAGATGACGCCGCCAAAGAAACGATTTGCTGAAGCGCTGATCGAGGCGGTACCACTGGGCGTTTCCCAGCCGCTCGATGACAAAAATATCAAAGTGCTCGAGCAGCAATTCATCTCAAGCCTGCCGCCCGGCAGCGAATTCGTCACCGTCGTCAGCGAGGAGCGGAATCCAGTGTTGCTGGATGGAAATCCAACCTTCGAAGTGATCGTATCTTACCAAGTCATCGGCGAGCGGTTTTTAAAGAGCTGCTTATTCGCAAACCTGCCGGATACACAATTGATCTTTCGGCTCGCGGCCCAAAAGGATGATTTTGAGGCGCTCCACACCGATTTTAGACGAAGCATATTCTCCTGGCACCGGGTCGAACCAAAACAAAGCGCGCAGGAAGCCGGCGTTTCAGCAGGTCGTTAAATATCTCCCTATCTCCCGGAAACACGGCCTCGAAAGCATCATCGACTCGCTTGGATGCTGGAGGTTTTTGAATCGGTCCTGCTGCTGCCGTTCCTACCGATAACGACAGCCCTCAACCCAAACGCGAGCGGGGGCAAAAAACGAGGCGGCAGGATCACTGCCGCCTCAGCCAAACAATGGAGATGACGTTTAAGTTAGCGGAAGAAAACTTGTTGCCGCGCAAGCTGCGCGATTTTGCGGCGTCGCAGCACACGCGTTGAAAGCACTGCGGCGAGCAAACCAATCACCGGGAACAATGTCGCTGTTTCGGGGATCGGAGCAGTGCCGGGAATGAAAACCCACTCCTCGAAGCCGCCGTCGGAGATAATCGTGTTCCCGAAGCACGAGTAGAGATACAGATACAGCTCGCCGGTCTGCACGAGACTCACCGGAATATAGAGGAAAAGATCTGCTTTGCCGCTGCCCTTCGCTGTTGCGAGAACAGCACTGTCCATCGTCGCATCGAGGTTGTAAATCAGAGTGCCGTTGAGCGCGAGGATGCCGTTCGAAGTAAAACTTTCCGTGGTTTGATTGGGATCGTTCGATGTAAAAAGCTGCAGGCAATCGAGCGAGATCATGTGCTCGGAGTAGGCGTTGCCGCTTTGGTTTGAATCGAGCATGAACACGAGATACGGCGTGCCATTATAGATTGTTGCCGTTAGATCGGGAATATAAAGGCTATGCTGGTAATTGTGCGGGCTTTTGTCATCGAAGGGGAAACCTCCGTCGGTGTTGTAACCTTGCTCGAACGTCTTTTGCTGAATGCGCAAAAACGGATCGATATAGCCCGTTCCGGCCGGCTGCTGTTGGGTGGCAAAGAAAAGCGCGCCATCGATTTCACCGCTGGCGTCTGGGCTAGTTGTGAGATCGATGATCGTCGCGCTGATGTCGGTTGGGGCGAGGAAGAGTCCGGCCAGGAGAGCGACGACGCCGAGCAGAGCGGTTTTCGTAGATTTCATGAAGGTATGCGGCTTTTGATGATTCCCATAATTCTCATAAATGCGTCGCGCCGTCAACGACATTTTTTGGGCCACGCCCTTACTCAATGGCGGGCGCCCCGGCGCGAAAAGACACTGCTCCCAAGGCCGACGGCGGTTTAGGACCACGAAATCAGCCCGTCTAACTGACGAGCCGTTGAGTAAGCGCAGACGTTTTAGGGCAGGCCAGCCTGCGGGCGCGATAGCTGCGCAAGTCTGCGGCGCCGCAGCACACGCGTGGAGAGTACCGCCGCCAGAAGGCCGACGACCGGGAAAAGCGCCCCGGCCTCCGGAATTGGGACGGTCCCAGGAATGAAAGTCCATTCCTCGAAGCCGCCACTCGAAACGATTGTGTTCCCGTAGCAGGTGTAGATGTAAAGATATTGTTCCCCGGTCAGGACAAGATCCAGCGGGATAAATACGAAGTAGTCCCCCTTGCCGCTGCCCAAAGCCGTTGCCAGCACCGCACTGTCCATCGTCGCATCAAGGTTGTAAACGAGCGTGCCGTTGAGTTGAAGAATACCCTGGGCGTTGAAGCTTTCCGTCGTCTGATTGGGGTCGTTCGACGTAAAGATTTGCAGGCAATCCATCGAGATGGTGTGTTGGCTGTAGGCGTTGCCGCTCTGATTCGAGTCGATCATGAACACCAAATACGGATCGCCTTGGTAAAAGGTGGGCGTTAGGTCCGAAATCAACAAGCTGTGTTGATAATTGTGCGGGTGTTTGTCGTCGAACGGAAAGCCGCCATCGGTATTGTACCCCTGCTCGAACCCCTTTTCCTGGATCCGAAGAAACGGATCGATATAGCCGGTCCCAGTAGGCTGCGGATTGGTCGCGAAGAACAGCGCTCCGTCGATCTCGCCGCTCGCGTTCGGCCCGGTTGTTAGATCGACAATCGTTGCCTGCGCAGTGGCACCGGCAAGAAAAATTCCGACCGCGATCAGGGCTGGCAGCAGAGAAATCGTCTTCGTTTTCATGTGGGTTGTTTGCCGCCGTATCCGTTCGGCGAGCCACCCTCCTACTCGAACCGGCGCGGCATTGGCAAGCAAAAAAGATTCGGAAATCGGACTGCCGCCGCCCGGCAAGTTGGAAGTTGCATCGAGTTGCATTTAGTCTCCACCGCATGACTTCGATTTGGGACCTGGCCAATCCACAATTACGAGGTCTCGCTCCCTATTCGCCGGGAAAACCGATCGAGGAAACGGCCCGGGAACTCGGCGTCGATCCGCGCGAGATCGTCAAATTGGCTTCGAACGAAAATCCGCTTGGCCCTTCGCCAAAAGCAATCAGCGCGATGGGCGCCGCGCTGACAAAAGCGCATTTGTATGCCGAGGGGGGCGGCTGCTATCTGCGGGAAGCGATCGCGGCTCGGCTCGGTCTCGCTCCGGAAAACATCATACTTGGAAACGGCTCGAACGAGGTGATCGAGCTTCTTGCCCATGCCTTTCTCAACCGCGGCGACGTCCTCACTTCGGCGCACGCGTTCATTTGTTACAAATTGATTGCCACCTTGTTCGGCGCCGGAACCATCGAAACGGCTGCGCCCGATTTTCAACCCGACCTCGATGCGATGTTGGCCGCTATCACGCCAAAAACTCGCCTCATCTTCATCGCCAATCCGAACAATCCCACCGGCACGCTCATAACCGGCGACAAGATCGACAATTTCATGTCGCGGATCCCCGATGACGTGATCACGGTTTTCGATGAGGCCTATTTCGAACTGCTCGACGACCCGCCCGACACTCTTCGCTACGTGCGCGAAGGCCGCAATGTCGCCGTCCTCCGAACCTTTTCGAAAGTGCACGGCCTCGCCAGTCTTCGGGTCGGCTACGGCATCGCGCCGCGCACGCTGATTGCAGTGCTGCAGAAAACGCGGCAACCGTTCAACGTGAACGGCATCGCCCAAGTCGGCGCACTCGCTGCCCTCGGCGATGACGAGCATCAACGAAAAACAAAACAAGTGATCGACGCGGGTCGCGCGTATTTGGAGGCAGAATTCGCCGCAATGAATCTCCGCTTCGTGCCGGGCACGGCCAACTTCGTCATGCTGCACGTGCGCGACGGAGCCGCGGTTTTTAAGAAGCTGATCGCCGAGAAAATCATTGTCCGGCCACTGGCCGGTTACAATCTGCCCGAATGGATCCGCATCTCCGTCGGCACGATGGAGCAAAACCAAAAATGCATCGCCGCGTTGAAGAAGGTGCTGAGATAGAGCCGCAGCCGAGGGAAGATCGACAATCGCAGGGCGGCGACACCATTGCCGCCATCTCTACTCCCGCCGGTGAAGGCGCGATCGCACTCGTGCGGATCAGCGGCGGCGCTGCGGTCGAGATCGCGGACAAAATTTTTCGCGCTAAAACCAAGCCTTCCCATTTCACATTGCACGTTCAGCACTTTGGAGAAATTGTCGATCCAACCGGCCGCCTGATTGACCAAGCCATGCTTTCGGTGCATCGCGCGCCCGCTAGTTACACCGGCGAAGACTTGGTCGAGATCACTTGCCACGGTGGCACGCTCGTGAGCGCCAACGTGCTTGAAGCATGTCTGCGCGCGGGCGCACGCGCGGCGCGGCCCGGCGAATTCACCGAGCGCGCGTTCCTCAACGGAAAGATGGACCTGACGCAGGCCGAAGCCGTCATCGATCTCATTCGGGCCAAAACCGATCTCGCGTTGCGCTCCGCCACCGAGCAATTGGAGGGCCGGCTCGGCGAGAAGGTGAAGAAAATCCGTGACGCTCTTGTCGATCTTGTCGCACAGATGGAAGCGTCGATTGATTTTCCCGAGGAAGGAATCGCGCCCGACGACGCAGCGAAATTAACGGCGCGCCTCGAGTCAGTTCGCAACGAGATGTCGATCTTGCTTGCCACGGCGGACCAGGGCCGCGTGTTGCGCGAAGGTGTGCGAGTGGTGATTTACGGCGCAACTAATGCCGGCAAATCAAGTTTGCTCAATCGCCTCCTCGGCTACGATCGCGTGATTGTGAGCGACACCCACGGCACGACCCGCGATACGATTGAGGAAACAATCAATCTTGGCGGCATCCCCATTCGCTTGCTTGACACGGCCGGCCTGCGCTCAAGCGCCAGCGAATTGGAGCGCCAAGGGATCAGCCGCACCGAAAAATCGCTGCGGACCGCCGATTTGCTTCTGCACGTGGCCGATCGCAGCGAATCCAAGCCAGCGCATTTCCACAGCCGCCCGCAAAACGGCAACGAGATCGTTTTGCTCAACAAGAGCGACCTGCCTGAACATCCCGATTGGAGCGGCTTCAACGCTTTACGCATTTCCTGCCTGAACGAAGAAGGACTGCCGGAATTAAGAAACGAAATTCTCAACCGCATCACGAAACAAAATTTGCGGCCGGAAAACACGGTTGCGATCAACACTCGCCACCGCGATTGCCTGCGCCGCGCGCTCGAGGCCTGCACTCGTGCCGATACCGCGTTGCGCAAAAACGTTTCGCCTGAATACGTGGTCGTTGACTTGAATGACGCGCTCCATGCCGTCGGCGAAATCATCGGGTCCATCGGCGTTGAAGACATTCTCGATTCAGTTTTCGCGCAGTTTTGTATCGGCAAATGAGCAATGGCTACGAGCGATTCGTCAGGCCGCTTCTCTTTGCCCTCGATGCCGAAACTGCGCACGAAGTATCGCTCCATGCGTTGCGCATGGCGTCACATGTCGATCTTGCGCTACGCGCACTACGCGTTTTTCGGCCGCCGGACAAACCGCAGGCCGTTTTCGGCGTTAGTTTCCCGAATCCCCTCGGTCTCGCCGCCGGCTTTGACAAGAATGGCGTCGCCCTACCAACCTGGGCGGCGCTCGGTTTTGGCTTCATCGAGATCGGCACCGTGACCGCTCGACCGCAGCCGGGAAACGCGAAACCGCGTCTCTTCCGCATCCAGAATCATACCGCTCTGATCAATCGGCTCGGTTTCAACAACGACGGCGCTGACGCCGTGGCCGAACGCCTGCACAAGCTGCGAAGCCGCGGCAAATGGCCGTCCCTGCCCGTCGGACTAAATATTGGCAAGTCGCGCGCCACCGCCATCCACGACGCGCCCGCGGATTATCTCTATTCATTTCGCAAATTGCATCCCTTCGCGGACTACCTCGCGCTCAATGTCAGTTCGCCGAACACGCCCGGATTGCGCTCGTTGCAAGATCGACAATCACTCGAAACGCTGCTCCGCGCCGTGCACCGGGAAAATGCAACCGTGCGCAAGCCGCTCGTGGTAAAGATCGCGCCGGATCTTTCAGAGGCCCAACTCGAAGACATCGTCGCGACCTGCGAGCGTTGCGAGGTCGCGGGAATTATCGCTGCCAACACGACGACCGATCATTCCGCTCTGCCCGCCGCGCAAAACCACGAGGGCGGATTGAGCGGAGCGCCGTTGCGGGAAAAATCGACCCGGCTCATCCAGGCAATCCGGGCAAGATCGACAATTCCCGTGATAGCCTCAGGCGGAATCCTTGACGCAACCTCCGCGCGCGAAAAATTCGAAGCCGGCGCCCAACTCCTTCAGCTTTACACCGGCTACGTTTATCGGGGCCCGAATTTGCTGCGCGAAATTGCCGGGGGCTGGTAACCGCAACTCGCGGCCAGGCGCCGCGGGCTGGCGCCATTTTAGCGCTCTCCCCGTTCCGCCGGAGAACGTCGGGGGCCGCGAAAAGGCTGCCAGGGGCGGTGTCGCTGCTCGAGTTTGCGCAAAGTGGCGCGTTGCTCCTCGCTGAGATACGGCGCGATGTCGCGGTGTTCCTGCGAGATCGTTTCGCGAACACGCTCGGCCGTCGCACGCTCGATTTCGCCCAGTTGCGTGGCCGCTTTGTCCACAATCGGGGAAATTTGCGCGACCTGCTCCTTTGATAAATGCAGCTGCAATCGCAGATGGCGGCGCATTCGATCACTCAGCGCGCTCGGCTGAGTGTGAAAAAAAAGATGGCGCGCGTGTGCAGCGCCGATCAGCGCCCCGGTCATGCCCCCGGCGATGAAAACGAGGACGAACCCGGCGAGCAGTTTCCATTTCAACGGTCCGTTCATGGTCCAAGAACGTCCTCAATCGCCGTATCGGCGATAGCGAACTCGTTGGCGAAAGGCTCGCCCGTGTCCTGATTGCGCTCCGCATCAATATAGGCGCCGGCGCCCGCCAGCATGATGATGGCGATCGCCACCAGCGCGACGCGACGCACCAAGCGGTTGATGCCCTCCGACGGCGCGTGGGTTTGTGCCCGCCAGCTGGCCATCACGCGCGTGTCGAAGCCAAATGGCATCTCCGGCTCTGCGTCCGGCTCGCCCGGCGCCGCTGCGCGCAACAAACGATCGATCGGCTCTCTCATTGCTTCTCCGTGGCGGAAAGTTTGGCCAGTTGCTTTTTCATTTTCTGCCGGGCACGAAACGCCCGCACCTTGAGGCGAGTCGCGCTCCAGCCGGTGATCTTTTGAATTTCGGCCAGCGAGCGCTGTTGTAAATGAAGCAGGTCGATAATGAGGCGCTCGGCTGGTTTCAAAAAACCGAGCAGATGTTCCACCAGCTGCCGCGCGGCCAATCGTTCATCCGGGGCCAGCTCATCGGATGAGGCCGCCAGATTGCTCACGACCGCTTGTTCCTCTTCGCTCAGATCGGCGTAACGCAATTCTGGCCGGGCTTGCTCGGCGGCGATCTGATTGAGGCACGTGTTAATGGCGATCCGCGATACCCAGTGCTCCAGCGGCACGCTGCCCGAAAACCGCGAAAGATTTTGGAACACTTTCATAAACACGACCTGGCAAAGGTCCTCTTCAGAAGTTCGTCGCGGTCGATGGGCACGGACCATTTTTGCGACAAGCGGATAAAGACGGCGAACCAGTTCGCGAGCGGCAGCCTCATCATGGCGGAGCGCGTCCGCCACCAGCACGCGCACATCAGACGGGTCCATGTAACCAGGATCGCATCCACACTATTAACTAAGACCGGGCGGCGCACGTTGCGGTTACAGCCGGTTCGGGTGGCGAGGCGCAAATTTTTGTAACCAATGCATAGCTCGACCGGTCATCACCTTTTGAAAGAGGCGCAACCCGTGCCTCGCAAACACCAGCAAACAATACACAACATGAAACGAAACTTAGTCGCACTTACGGTCGCGGCCGTCATCGCCTACGGCGGTTTTGGCCTCGCGCTCGCGAAAAGCGGGCCCGCCTCACATCGCGTCGGTCTGGAGCAGCTCACCAAATCGCTGAACCTGACACCGGACCAGCGGGCCCGGGTTGAGCCGATCCTCGATCAGGCTCGTCCACAGCTCGTCGCCATCCATGAAGACGCGATGGCGAAGAGCAAAACCGTCATCCGCAACGCGTTCGCTCAGATTCGTCCGCTGCTCACCCCGGAACAGCAGAAGAAACTCGATGCGCAGCAAAAAGCTCATGAAGACTTGCACACCGCCCGCAAAGAACTGCATGAAGCAATGAAAGATTGACCTCTCGGGTCAACGAAGGGAAAAGACGGCGCGGCGATCAGAAATGATCGCCGCTTCCTTTTTTCGGGAGTATCACTGGCGTTTCGCGCTCCGCGAGAACAGAAGGGCGACCACGCCGCCGGCGGCCAGGACTGCAGCGGTGGTCGCGGCGACGGTTGAAATTTCCTTGCGGTAATGAAAATCGCTTTTCATCCGCGCCGCCCAGCCAAGCAGAAAAAACAGCAGCGCAGTGTAAATCATGATGAGGCCGATGGCTCTGCGGGTCTCGCTTGAAATGGTCATGGTCTCTCGAACCCTGCACTATAGATGCCGCGCCAAGTAGGGCCAGCGTCTTGTGCGCTGGATCTGGGATTAAGGCCGTGTCGGACTGCCGTAGCGGCTGTCCTTTCGCTGATCATCCTCCTGGGTCTGCTTGTGCCGGACCGGCTCATCCAAAGACGTGCGCTGGTTTAGGCGCTCTTGAAACCACGCCGGAGGAGGAGCTGGGGTGACGGGAGCGAAGGACCGGGCGACCGGGCGATAATCCGGGGCCTGGCTCGCGCCGGTCTGCGCCTGGTTGGCGCCGAGCCGTTGGATTTCTGCCTGCGCTGCTTTCAACGCGCCGCGCTTCGAGTAATCGTCGTAGGCAAGGTAGGCCGCCAAAGCGATCGCTATGAGCAGAAGCAGGTCTCTCATGGCTCGTTATTCCTGCGCGCTGCAACTCTTCTGCCGCCGATTCGGTCGCGGTGTCAACGCGAAAAAATGCGCTCCAGCGGAATCGGCAGGTGGCACGGACGCGCCGGCGCAGGCTTACCGCGATTCGGTTTTCAATCCCAGATCACGCAATAATGTAAGATCGACATCGGCGGCCGGATTCTTCGCGGTCAGCAGCTTGTCGCCGAAGAAAATTGAATTCGCGCCGGCGAAAAAGCAGAGCGCCTGGCCCTCGCGCGAGATGCGGGTTCGGCCGGCGGCGAGCCGCACGCGGGCGCGCGGCATGGCGATGCGCGCGACTGCGACAAGGCGCACTAATTCGAAGATGTCGACCGCCGGCTGATCGGCCAGCGGCGTGCCCGGCATCGGCACGAGACAATTGATCGGGACGCTCTGTGGCTGCGGATCCAGTTCGCTCAAGACCTCGATCATGCGGAGCCGGTCGTCTTCCGATTCACCCATCCCGACGATGCCGCCGCTGCAAACCGACATCCCGCTCTCCTGCACGGCCGCGATTGTGTTCAGCCGGTCTTCAAATGTGTGGGTGCTCACAATCTGCGGGTAAAATTCCGGCGATGTATCGATGTTGTGATTGTAGGCGGTCACGCCGGCCGCTCTGAGCTTGCGCGCTTCGGTTGGACCGATTTCGCCCAGCGTGACGCACACTTCCATGCCCAACCGGCTAACCCCGCGCACAATCTCCAGCACGCGCTCGAATTTTTCGCTACCGTCCTGCACTCCGCGCCACGCTGCGCCCATGCAGAAGCGCGTCGCGCCCTGCGCGCGGGCGCGTTTTGCAACATCGACAACGCGTTGGATCGACAATAACTCTTCGCGCTCGATCCCGGTCGAATAATGGGCGCTCTGCGCGCAATAGGCGCAGTCTTCACTGCAGCCGCCGGTCTTGATGCTGAGCAAACTGCACCGCTGCACTTCTTCCCCCGCCCAATGCTCCAGGTGCACAGCCCGGCTTTGCGAAATCAAATCGAACAGCGGCTGACGATAAAGCGCACTGAGCTTTTCAAATTCCATCGCGTGGCCGCGAGGTTAAGTCGAAAATCGAAAATCGAAAATCGAAATTACTTCGTCACCCATTTGCCGCCGGGTGAGCTGAGGATCGGCAGTTCCTCCATCATGAACTGGGTCTTGCCGATGGCGCCGATCATGTGCGTGCCGGTGGCGCGGTACCATTTCTCCGACATGCTTTCGCCGGTGTGGCAGCCCCAACTCTGAATATAAGCGCGCTTGGCGAACGCGCGGCCGTTGATCTTGTGCAGCTCGTTTTCGTGCAGCCACGATTTCGACGCGCTGTCGAGCACATTGCTGTAATCGAACATGAAGCAGGCACGATTGGAGTGCCCGAAATATTCGAATCCGGCCACTTTCATTTTGTCGCGCAGCGGCCCGGCGTTGATGTAGTTGATGACCTCGTTGCCGCTGTGGAACCAGACGAGGTTTATGTGGTACTTGTCGCGCACCGTCTCGATCAGGCTGATCAGGTCCTGGCCGTCCTGTTTAGCGCGGTCGATGTATCCCTGCTTGTAAACCAGCCAGGTGATAGGCGCGTTGGGGCCGAGCCCCTCCTGCAATTGCTCAGTGCGCAAACGCGCGGCCCGCACAAAGTTCGCCCACCAATGATCGTGCGGATACGCCTTGTATTGCTCCCATTGATAGAGCGACGGCCCGCCCACCACGATGATCCATTCGCCTTCAGGAAACTTGGTCGCCGCGTTTGCGCCCACGGCGAAAATCGACAAAAGACCGATGAGGAGAACCCGTTTCATACCCGGACTGGGGGAGAGATTATTTATTCAGGGGGCGACTTCGTGCAAGTGAGCTGTAGTGTCCGCTGTCCCAGCGGAGCTTAGGGCACATGCGCTGAGACAGCGCACGCTACAGCAGCTCGTCGCGCACGAGATCATCCCAAGTCTGCCGTTTCCGAATCAGACTGAATTTGTCGCCGCGCACGAGCACCTCCGCCGGCAGTGGACGCGAATTGTAATTCGACGCCATGACAAAACCGTAGGCGCCCGCGCTCATGACCGCCAGCAGATCGCCCTGCGCCAAATGCGGCATTTCGCGCTCCAGCGCGAAAAAATCTCCCGATTCGCACACCGGCCCCACGATGTCGATCTTCTCGGCCTTGCTCGTGATCGACGGGAAGCTGTCAGCTTCCCCTACAGCCGGTGATTCGTGCAATGGCACGATCTCGTGATAGGCCTGGTAAAGCGCCGGCCGAATCAGATCGTTCATGCCGGCATCGACGATGGCAAATTTCTTGTGGGCCGTTTGCTTGATGTAGCGGACGCGCGTCAATAATACCCCGGCGTTGCCGGCGAAAAAGCGGCCGGGTTCAACCAGGATGCGCAGGCCAAGACCCTGGAGCAACGGCACGATCGCCCCGGCATAATCGCGCACGCTGAACGCCGAGTGCTCGCCGCCATGCTCGTGCCACCATTTGCCCGAACCGCTTTCGAGCGCGCGCCGGTAAATAATTCCCATGCCGCCGCCAATGCTGAAAAATTGGAGCGGATATTTCGACTTCAGCTCGCGCAGCAGCGGCGTCACGTTTCGGATCGCTGCGGCGAACGGTTCGGCTTCGGTGATCTGCGAACCGATGTGCATTTGCAGTCCGACGATGTCGATGTTGCGCATCTCCGCGGCGCGGGCATAAACAGCTGCCAGCTGATCGAGAGAGATACCGAACTTGTTCTCGCCCGAGCCGGTTGTGATGTAGGCATGGGTCTGCGCTTTGACATCGGGATTAGCGCGCAGCGCGATCGGCGCGCGGACACTCTTGGCGGCGGCGATCTTGTCGATGTGCTCGAGCTCCGCTTCACTCTCGACGTTGAAGCTCTTCACGCGTTGCTCGAGCGCGTACTCGATTTCCTCGCGAGATTTGCCTACGCCCGCAAACGTGCACTTGCCCGGATCAGCGCCGGCTTTAAGGACCCGAAAAAGCTCGCCCCCCGATACGATGTCGAAGCCCGCGCCGGCGTCGGCGAGCAATTTTAGAATCGCGCCATTGGAATTGGCTTTGACCGCGTAACAAATCAGATGATCGAGCGGCGCCAGCGCCTCATCAAGGCGCCGGTAATGATCGAGCACCGTGCCGGCGCTATAAACGTAAAGCGGCGTTCCGAACTCTTCCGCCACCCGCGCAAGATCGACATCTTCGCAATGAAGCTTGCCCTCGCGATACCCGAACGCGTGCACGCCGATTCTGTAGCGGCGGTCTGCGACCGTCGCAAAATTAATCCGCGGACGTGATTTGGCGGCGAACGACTGCGAAAACTGAAATCACGATCAATAGCGCCCCAAACGTGCAAACAATGGCCGCGCCCGAGGGCAGGTCCCACCAGTAGGACAGAAACAGTCCCCCAATCCCGCCGACCAGTGCGACGATCCAACCGATGAACAATCGATTGCCGATTCGCTGGGCGAGCGTGATTCCACAGACCGCCGGAACGATCAGATAGCTGAAAATAAGCAGCACTCCGGCGAGGCGGACGAAGCTCGTCACGACCAGGCCGAAAAGCGCGTAAAACAGAAAATCCCACCACCGCACCCGCAGGCCTTTTTCGTAAGCGCCGTCGCGGTTAAAAGAGACCAGAAGGAAACTTTTTCGAAACGCGAAGTGGAACGCGCCGACCACGGCGAAAAGCGCAAAACGCTCCCACACTTCCCGCGGCGAGACGAGCAGGATATTGCCGACCAACATGTTTTTGATCTGCTCGTTGCCTTCGGCGGCGCGGCTGAGAAGCAGGATGGCCGCAGCCGCCGCGACGACATAGGCAATCCCGATGACCGCTTCCTGCGGGATCTGGCTTGTGCGTTTTCCGGTTACGGAAAAAACGCCGGCGCCGATGAGGGTGAAGGCCAACGCGATGGTGAAGGTCGTCCAGCTTTCCAGGTCGAGATGCAACAAGACGGCCAGACAAATTCCGAGCGCGGCCATCTGCGCCATGGCGATGTCGATGAAAATGATGCCGCGCTGGACGACGTGCAGTCCGAGATAGACCAGCAGCCAGGGCAACAGCGTGCAGGCCACGATCGGCCAGAACATTACTTCAAACATGGTTTGTCGCGGGAATTGCTGCCGTCATTCCGAGCGAAGTCGAGGAATCCCGTAGCAGACGCGAAGAGTAGTCCCACGGGGTTCTTCGACTCCGCTTCGCTCCGCTCAGAATGACCACGGAAGGTTTCATTTCAGCGCAGCGGTGATGCGATCGACGATTGCATCCACCAGCGCCAGGTAGGTCTGAGTGTTGGGCAACGCTCCGGGAAAATGGGTAAGATCGACAACTTTTGCGCCGGTCGAGCTGGCAACTTTCTCGGCGATTTTGCGGTTTTGATACGGCTCAACCAGGATGGCTTTAATTTTTTGCGCCTTCATTTTCTCGATGGCCTGGGCCAGGTGGGAAGGCGATGGCGGAATGCCGGGCTTCGGCTCGAGAAAAATGTCGATGTTGATGCCGAAGCGGTGGGCGAAATAGACCCAGCCGTCATGATAGGCCGCCAGACTTTGGCCCTTGAAGGGTAAAAATTTCGCGCCCCATTCCTGGAGCTTCGCGTTGATCGTCGCCTCGAACTTTTGGTAGTTCGCCTGATACGCCGCCGCGTTTGCGGGATCGGTTTTGGCAAAGGCGTTGGCGATATTCTGCGCGATCGCTTTGGCGATGATCGGGTCGATCGCGAAATGCGGGTTGCCCAGCGCGTGCACGTCGCCGGCTGCGCGATTGAACGTTGTCGGCACGTTCATGAGCCGGACGCCGGTGGCGGCGACGACGCGGCCCGGTTTGCCGATGTCGATCTTGGGATTGCGCGCGTTTTGCAACAACGGCGGTAACCAGCCGAGCTCGAGCTCCGCGCCACCTTCGATCAAGACGTCGGCGTTGCGCATCGAGACAACGAAGCTCGGCCGGGCGTCGACGAAATGGGCGTCCTCGGTCGGCTTGGCCAGCACGGTGATGTCGATCTTGTCGCCGCCAATCTCCCGCGCGAGCGCGCCGTAATCGGGAAGGGTGGCGACCACGTTGAGTTTGGCGGAAGCGGGGAAAGCCCAGCTCAAAACTGCCGAAATGATTAATAAAGTTTTCTTCATGAGGTTTCATTTGTCAGTCGCGCCCATGGCCCCGTCATTCCGAGCGAAGTCGAGGAACCCGTCGCGAAACCCATCGGCGCTTCAGCGGGGTCCTTCGACTCCGCTTCGCTCCGCTCAGGATGACACTGCTTAGGAACATGGGGTTAAAATTTATGCGCGGCGTGCGCGCCGAGGATGAATTCGAATTGGAGGAAAACCGAATCGGCCTCTTCGCCGCTGAAAAAGTGGATCCCGTCGAGGAAATCGTGGTTGTACTGCAATCGGATTTTTGAAAACTCCGTCGGAAACCAAGTCAGGTTGGCGCTGACCCGCGAGCGCGGCTCACGCGTGAGGTCGTCGGTTAAAGCCGAATCGGTCATGTGCAGATAATCACCGCGCACACCTGCGACCCAGCCTTTCTTGAACCCCCACAGAATCTGCGAATACAGTCCCCAGTCGTGAAACGTTTCCGCGATGGGAAACGTATCATTCGCCCCGCGGCCGGCTTCGAAGCGGCGATACATTATTTCGGTTTGCCATTTCACGAATGGGAAGCCGCCGTCTGCGTGCGCGCTTTTCCATTTGTAGAAAAAATCGCCGCCGTAAATCTGCGTCCGCGTGTTCGCGCCGGTGTCGTTCGAGCCGAACGCGCCAGACGCGCCAAAGAGAACCGTTTGCGTGTCGCTTAGGTTAAACGAGTTCTCGAACCGCGGGATCCAAACCAAATCATAGAGGCCGCGCAATTCGCGATCGGTCGTCATGCGCCCGAAAAAAATCCCGTCCTCGCCCGGGTTACGAAAAGCCCACGCCGTTTCGCCGCGGCCATTTTGCGCGGCGAGACTGAGCTGCGAATACCATGGCACCGGTATGAGCCATGAAAGTTGGCCGCCCGCGCCGCGCAGACCGTCCGGTCCGAGCAAGCGCCCGAGAATTAGCGGAGCATCCGCGAAATCGAACGCGTGGGGATGGATTTGGTTGATCCTCCCGAACGGGCTGAGAAACTGGCCGCCTTTCAGTTGCAAACCGAAGGGCAGCGAGGTGGTTTGCATCCACGCCTCCTCCAATTCGACTTCCGTTTCCGCGTTCGGATCGAGCTGAAAAATAAGCGCGCTGAACGCCTCGAAATAGGGATCGACCGCGCCTTGAAATGTCAGCTCGACATTTTGCACCGTGAACCCGCGCTGGCTCGGGTCGTGTCCATGCGGCTCGAGCCGGTCGAAATCCCGCTCGCTCGAATAGGCGGCGGCAAACAATCCATCGAGCGAGATGTTCATGTAATTTTTGCCGCTCGAGACGCCGATCGGCGCGGTCAATGATGAGCCGCCGGCTAAAACAGAAGCATCACTTGTCGATGTAACGACCGAAGTGTCGGTGGTCGGGAACGCGCCGGGCGAAGCTGTCGGCGCTGCGGCCGGTGGAGCCGACGCGCTGACGACCGATGCGTCTTCAGTCGGAAACTGTGGCGCGGCGCTGGCCGCAGGCGATGGCGAAGCTGACATGGCCGCGCCTGCAATCGGCGACGGTTCCGCATTGGCCGGCGGCTTCTCCTGATTCATCTGGTCAATCGTCGCCTGCTGTTGTTGCACTTGTTGCTGCAACGTCTTGACCGTTTCGGTGAGCGCCTGCACCTGCTGGCGCAACGCTTCCATCTCGGCCGGTGTGGCGCTCGGATTTTGACCGAGCGCAACTGCCACCGGCCAGATGGCCAACAGACTGATAACAAATTTAATCATATTCCTGACTAAAGGTCGGGCGGGAGCCCGATAGATTCGCGTTCAGCGCGGTTTGATTTGGCAGCACCAGGAACGCCCCGGCCCCGCCATCCCGCAGAAGCGGGAAGCAATCAACCGGTCAGGATTTTGTCGGTGGCGCGTGCTCGAAAATACTGGCGAGCAGGAACGGCGACTCAACCCATTGGCGATTGAGCCCCGGAATTTTCGACAACCGGCCGGTTTGCGGCGGCGCGTTGATCAACGGCGGATGCGCAGAATGGTCGCAGCTGCCTGATACAACGAACGCGACTGCACAGATGTGGCCCAGGGCGGCGGCGTCACCGTGAATTTGCTGATGCCATCGCGGCGAAACACTCAGCACCAGCGCCCAGGCAAAAGCCACGCCGATAAAAGCGCTGATCAACACTCGGACACGCGTTGTCCCGTGCATGGTGCGCGAGCTTGTGCCTCCGCCAAAATTTGCGCAAGGAATTTTTACTCGCCACAGGACGAGTCCGGGCGGCGGCGGACAAGATCGACATCCAGCGTCAGGCGCTTGACACAAGCGCCTCTACAATTGAAACGGGCAGGGAGGTGGGACTGCGCTCGATCGCTCTTTTCGGATTTTTCCTGGCGGCCTTTACGCCTACGCCGCCGGTGTTTGAATTGCGCGATGTCGATCTTAGCGGTTGGGATTGCGCGACGAAACCGGAAGGCGCGGCAAAAAGTCAGGATGGCGAAGAGCGGAACCGGCAAAAGAACCGCTCGCCGGTCGATCTCGCGGGCGTGACCATCCTCAATTTCGACACCGCTGGATTTCTGGCGCACGTCGCTGAGTACGATCGCCAGTTGCACGCGACGCATCGCCGGGAACTGAATCCGGAGCAGAAAACGTTGCTGGAAAATTTTGAGAAGGAAATCGTCTCAATCACGGGGTGGTTAAATTTTGCCTACCAGGGCATGCCCGAGACGACGAACTGCCGGAGCGATCAATTTTTGGATTGGCACCTCGAAGTATTTGCCGCGGCGTCCGACCATCCGCCGCGGGTGGGCGATTCGACGCCGATCATCTGCGAAATCACGCCGCGAACGGAGGCGCAGCTTTATCGCAGCGGCGTGCGCATGCAAAATCTCGCGCCTTTTCTGCGCCTGCCGGACAACACGGTCAAAGCCACGAGCGGCGGCAAGGCGCACAAGGTGCGCGTCACGGGATTTTTGATGTGGGACGACGAACATGGCGGGGCGAACGACGTGGGCACGACGGTCGAGCGGTTTAGTCCGAAGGGCTGGCATAATCCATGGCGCTCGACGGCGTGGGAAATTCATCCCGTGTTGAAAATCGAGGACCTGGGGGCGGAGTGAACGTCATTCCGAGCGAAGTCGAGGAACCCCGTGGCGAAACCGAGGGTAACGTCGCGGGGTCCTTCGGACTCCGCTGCGCTTCGCTCAGGATGACGACGTTGCACTGCTGGACAGCGCCGACGCATTGGCTTACTGGATGAGACCGATGCTCGCCCCCGCTAAAGTTTATTTCCTTGTTTTCGGTGCGCTCACCATCATCGGCGGCGTGATCGGTTATGTGAAAGCGGGCAGCCTGGCGTCGATCATTGCCGGCTCGATCACGGGCGTGCTGCTTCTCGTGGCCGGAGCGCTTTTGCCCGAGCATCGCGCCGCGGGTCTGGCCACCGCGCTGGTCGTCTCGCTTTTGCTGGCCGGGCAATTCATCCCGAAATTCATTCGCACGGGCAAGATGATGCCCGCCGGGATGATGTCGATCTTGAGCGCAATCGGGATCGTCGTGGCGCTGGTTTCCTGGATTAAAAAGTAAGCGCGCGACCCGAATGCGCACGGTCCGGGGGTTGTTTTTTGTTTTGGCGATCGCGATCTTTGTCGCGATCCTCTACAGCTGGATCTCGCTCCTGCGCGAACATTTCGCTCCGCCGGAAATCAAAGCGACGCCGACGCCCGAGCCGAGCCCCACGCGCGCGCCATTGATCACGGGCCGGCTGGACACGGGAAGATTGTTCAACGGAATCACGGTGCATTCAGCCGTGGAAACAGCGAGCGGCAGCGACGCCACCACGGAACGGCTCGATCCCGAAAGTTACGTACTCGATTTCAAACTGCGGGCCCGTGTGCCAGAGCCGAACAAGACGGTCGAAGAATTGGCCAAGGTGACTCCGCAACTGCCCGTCTTGCTGCCGGGACTGGCTTCGATGCTGACGGCCGACGCGGTGTCGCCATTTTTTGCCGAGCTTTACAACACCAAGGTAAAAATGTTGCGCGAAAATCTTGCCCGCCTCGAGCAACTGCTCTCCCGCCACAACTTCTACGATTGCCAGACTGTCCTGGCGTTGCAGCACCCGCAAACTCATCGCAAAGCACTGCTCATCCAGGCCGACATGGATGTCGACGCGGACGGCTCGGACGGTGACCGTATGGCCACGGGCACCGGCGCGCCGACCAATTTCAAGCCGTTCACCAGTTTCAAATGGCCAAAAAAAACCCACGCGCCCAACCCATACCTCGGGCCGACGGAAGAACGCCTGCGCCGGGCTGAGAACGAACTCGCCTTGAAAACAACCACGCCGGACCGGAAACGGGATTTGCGCGCGATCATCCCGCAATTGCGCAATGAGGTCGCCACGCTCAAGAAATTCAGTTTCCTCATCGGCACGACGGACCCGTTCATCGTCGTTCCCGGCGCATTCACGCGGGGTCGCGATGCGGTGAAAACAGGCGATTACGCGGTGGTCGTTTACGACACGACGATTTATCCCGCGGTCGTGGGGGACATTGGGCCAAATGACAAAGCCGGCGAGGCTTCCTTCCGGATCGCGAAGGAGATCAATGCGCAAGCGACCCCGTACAATCGACCGGTCAGCGATCTCAAGGTCACTTATTTGATTTTCTCTGGAACCGCCGACCCGCCGTTTGGTCCGCCGGACTTGGACAAACTACAGGCGCGCTGCCAAAAGCTTGTCGAGGAAATCGGCGGCGCGACCGTGCCGCTGCATCATTGGATCAACATCCTCGCGACTCCCACGCCGAGTCCGACGCCCAGTCCCGCACCTTCACCGAGTCCGACCTCATCACCGGGCGAGGCGCCTTCACCGTCGCCTCCGTCCGGCTTTGCCTTTCCGCTCCCCAGCGCCACACCGAGGTAGGGGCGATTGACCACAATCGCCCACGGGCGGTTCGGTGAACCGCCCCTACCCACCTAGCAGTAGCGCGATTGACCACAATCGCCCGCCGGGCGGTTCGGTGAACCGCCCCTACCAGCCATCAGGCTGTGCACGGCCAAACAGCATCGTTGCCGCGTTCCATTAATGCAGTCGCAAGCTGTATTCGCTGGGATCCTTTGGCATGATATCTCTCGCAAAACGCTGGTGGTTTTGGGCGGTCGTCGTCGTGGTGGCGATCGTCGTGGTCCTGCACCTGTATCTCGCCATCTGGGTGCGCGATTACGTCAATCGCAAGCTCTCGGAAATCCCCGGCTACCGCGCGCACGTTGCGGCCGTCACTCTCCATCTCTGGCGCGGCGCTTATCAGATCCACAACATCGACATCAAGAAAACCAGCGGCGAAGTGCCGGTGCCGTTTTTCTCCGCGCCACTTGTCGATCTTAGCGTCGAGTGGAAGGCGCTTTGGGACCGCTCCTTCGTTGGCGAGATCGACATGTACAAAGCGAAACTGAACCTGGTGAACGGCGCGACCAAAGAAGAGCAACAGGCGCCAGTCGACGAGCCGTGGGCCCAGAAGATCAAGCAACTTTTCCCGATCAAGATCAACCGCTTCGCCGTGCACGACGGCGAATTGCATTACCGCGATTTCAGCAAGGAACCGAAGGTCGATGTGCCGATCGACGACATTCAGATGGTCGCGACGAACCTGACCAACAGCAAAAAACTTTCCAAATCGCTCAATGCCGAAATCCAGATGACCGGCCGGCCGTTGCGCAGCGGGAATATCCGCACCCGGATCGATCTCGATCCCTACGCGGCGAAGCCGACATTCGCGGTCAAATTGGAGATGGACGAAATTCCCCTCACCAAGCTGAACGATTTCGCGAAAGCCTACGGGGGTTTCACCTTCGAAAGTGGCACGTTCAAAATGGCGACGGAAATGACTTCGAAGAACGGCGCGTTTAACGGCTACGTCGAGCCGATATTCGATCACATGGGTATTTTCAATCCCGAGCACGACTCGGAAAACCCGATCAGCTTCGTCTGGCAGGCGATCCTCGGCGGCGTGACCCAGATCGTGCGGAATTATTCGAAGGACAGGTTCGGGACGCGGGTTCCGTATTCCGGCACGTTTGAAAATCCCGCCCAGGATATAATGACGACGATCTTCAACGTCTTTCGCAACGCCTTTGTCAAAGCGTTCGAGGGCAAGCTCGAGAACGAGAACCTGGACTTGCCGAAGAAAATCGATCCCGAGAAAAAAGAGTAAGCCCGCGCGTCAATAGCGCGGTTCGTCGTCAGGGCGCGGCCTGACACTGACAACCTCGCCTGAAGGCAGCCGCAACAAGAGACGGCCGTCCCCGGTCGCGCCGACAAATTGCGCACGCACCTGCCCGGCCCGACGGATGGCGGCATCTTCTTCGGCGGCCAAAACTGGATCAATCGTTGCGCGTTTGGGCGATTTGCGGGTGGAGTGAACGACGCGCGATTTCTTTCTGGTCCGCTCGCTCCGACGAATAGTTGTCGCTGTGGGTTTGTCGCTGTCGGCGGTCGTCACCGATTTGGTTTCACTCGTGCCGGCGGGTTGCGTTGAAGTCGTTTCATTCTCCGGCCCCTCCGAAGGCGGCGCACTGTCGAGTTTTTCCCTCGACGCGGTAGTCGCGGAAGTCGCAGCGACTGCCGGCATTTCGGAAACAGGAGGAGGCGACGCTGATGATGTTTGCGCCGCCGGTTCCGCGACCGGCGTCAGATTCTGTTCGGCGGGCGGGACCTTCGCCGTCGAAGCAATTGTGGTTTGGTCGCGGTCGCCGGTGGAGAGAGACGTCTCTCTACCCGACGTTGGCGCCGGCTGCGTTTCCGCCGGAGCATTCGATTGCATCGCGGGCGCAGGCGCGGCGGGAGGCGCTTGGTTCGCGACAACTGGCGCGACATTCGCAGCCGGAACGCTGGGCTGCATCGATCTTTCAGGCACGCCGACCGGTTTTCCGATGTTGGCCTGACGATGTCGCCAGGGCATCGCGTTCGGCAGGAAAAACGCAGTCGCAATGCCGCCGAGTAAAAGCAGGGCGGCAAAAGCGAGGACTCCGCGCCACACCTGAGCGAGCGGCGCCGGCCCGCGCATTGGTTGCTCGGGCAACACCGGCGCGACAGGGGTGAGACTGCGAATGACCTGCTCGCGGGGTTGAGCGATGCCGAGCGCTTTCTGAATCTCCTTTTCCAGTGCGACCGGGTCCTGCGGACGCATCTCGGGACGCTCATGCAACAATTGGGACAGCAGTTTGCGCAGGCGCCGCGGCGCCCGACGCAGCTCCGGAAGTGAACTCAGCCGGGCGCGCACGTGCTTGCCACCGATGGCCAGCGGCACGGCGCCGGCCAGCAGGAAGCACATTGTCGCGCCGAGCGAATATATCTCGGAGCGAAAATCGATCTCGCCGCCGCGCAATTGCTCCGGGCTGGAGAACTGGGGCGGCAAAGCTGGCGCAAGCTCGCGCGCTTCATCGTTCGCGGCATGCAGTTCGACGCCGGCCACGCCAAAATTCAAAAGCTTAACGAACGGCCACCCGCCCTCCGGCGCTGGACCGGGAACGATCATGATGTTTGCCGGCTGAATGGCGCGATGGGTCAACCCATAAAATGCCGCCGCCGCGATTGCCCTGACCACCTGCAATGCGACGCGCAGCACGGCATCAGGGGAAAGCGGGCCGTGCGCGATGACCCACGAATCGGCCGTCTCGCCCTGCAAATATTCCGAAACAAAGACGAAGCGATCGCGCTCCACGCCGCTGTTGCGGACCCGGGCGATGTTCACATGATCGAGCTTTAGCACCGCCTGGGCGCGTTGCTCGAACTGCTCGCGCCTGGCCGGGTCGATTGCGGCAAGCGGAATCAACTGCAGCAGCACCGGCTCCCCCGAGCGAATGTCTGCAGCCTTGTAATTGATGGCTGCGCCGCTGCGGCTGACTTGTTCCGGGGTTCCTTGGTCGTCGGTCGAGACGCGATAATGCTGAAGGTAAGTGGTTTCTTCCATAAATTCCCTGGCGGGACGCCCATCGTCCCCACATTAAAAATCGCAATTGCAGCCGAGTTGCGTTTGTATTTCGGTCCGGCGGGCTGCGAGAGACGGACCAACCTGCCTTTTTGTGGCTACCCCGCTTGGATTCGAACCAAGAATAACGCCTCCAAAGGGCGCTGTGTTACCGTTACACCACGGGGTAAACGACAAGATAGCTTGGCTGCTTTGATTAAAAGCGCAACGCGGTCGAACGCAGAATAACCCCGAAAGCGTTCGGGGCTGTGTTACCGTTACACCACGGGGTAAACGACAAGATAGCTTGGCTGCTTTGATTAAAAGCGCAACGCCGTCGAACGCAGAATAACCCCGAAAGCGTTCGGGGCTGTGTTACCGTTACACCACGGGGTAAACGACAAGGTAGCTTGGCTGCTTTGATTAAAAGCGCAACGCCGTCGAACGCAGAATAACCCCGAAAGCGTTCGGGGCTGTGTTACCGTTACACCACGGCGTATTCGCCCAAGCCGTTCAGATTATGATCTGCGCCGGAACGCAAGATCGACAATCACGCCTCTGGATGGCAAATCGCAACCGCAATCTGCAATCTCCGCCGCCTCAGATCGCTAACGAGGCGGGTCCGCCGCATCCGCCGCCGGCTCTGCATACTTCAGACGCTCAAGCGTCGCGCGCACATGCTCGACGATTTCGTCCGGGGCAAGCGGTTTGCGCAGCAACCCGGCCAGGCCCGAACTCATCAATCGATCAAGTTTTTCCTGTTGAATAAAACCGGCGCATAAGATGACGGGCACGTCGGCCCGGATCTCCCGCAGCCGCTGAAACGTTTCTTCGCCATCGAGCAACGGCATTGCCATGTCCAGAATGACCACATCATAACTGTGCGAAGAACTGCGGAATAGGTCGAGACATTCGAAGCCAGATTGCGCGGCGATGACCCGATAGCCCGCTTCAACCAGGATTCGTCTCATCAACAAGAGCGTCGCCATGTCGTCGTCGACCAGGAGGATCGACTCCCCAGTGGTGTCGACGGCGCCAGGGGGCGAATTCGACGGTGTCGCCAGCTGCGGGTGCATGAGCATTCGTTCGCGCGAGCCGCCCGTTTCCCGCACGAAATCGGCCGTGATTTGCGCCGCTCGTGTGATGCTGGCCCGCAACATCGAGATGTATTCCTCGCAGCGGTCGCTGCCGCGCCAGGCGTTGTCGATCAACGAAGCGGTGACTGAAATCGTTTGCAGCGCATTGTTCAGGTCGCTCGTCGCGCGCGCGAGGGCGTCATCACGATCCGGTTTGGCCGCGGCGTCGAGCGTTGAGTCCATGGTTAAGAAACAGGGAGTCTAATTTGCAGCAGCCAGAGTGCCGCTGGCCCACTCGGCAGCCGCCTCGCTGAGTTCGGACGTTTCTTCCAGAAAAACCCTCGAGTAGCACCGGTTTTTGCTGCCCGGCGGTGGCCAGCGGACGTAAACCGGGTATATTCTAAATCCCTAAAATGAACGCCGTCGTCGTCAAAGATTTGCATGTGACCATTGCCGGCCAGGAAATCGTTCGCGGGCTCAGCCTCACCGTGCCCCGCGGCGAAGTCCACGCCATCATGGGCCCGAACGGCTCGGGCAAAAGCACTCTGGCCAAGGTCATGGCCGGACACCCGGATTACGAGGTGACGGCGGGCAAAATCACGATGGACGGCCAGGACCTTCTCCAGCTTGAGCCCGACGAACGGGCGCGGCAGGGACTGTTCCTCGCTTTCCAATACCCGAGCGAGGTGCCCGGAGTCACGATCGCCAATTTCCTGCGTGCCGCCGTCCAGGCGCGCTTGCCCGAAGGCCAGGAGCTGGAGGCGACCGAATTTTACGCCCGGCTCTACGAGAAAATGGAGCTGCTCGGCATGGATCGCTCCTTTACCTCCCGCGCGGTGAACGAAGGGTTTTCCGGCGGCGAGAAGAAGCGGACTGAGATTTTGCAATTGGCCATGCTGGAACCGAAATATGCCGTGCTCGATGAAACCGATAGCGGCCTCGACATCGACGCGCTCAAGACGGTCGCGCACGGGGTGAATTCATTGCGCGGACCCAATACCGGGATACTGTTAATCACGCACTATCAGCGCATCCTGAATTACATCGTTCCCGACCACGTGCACGTGATGGTGCAGGGCCGGATCGTGCGCAGCGGAGGGAAGGAACTCGCCCTCGAACTCGAGGAACGAGGCTACGATTGGGCGCGTGAAGGGGCCGCTGAACCAGCGTATTCGAGGTAAGATCGACAATGAAAACCAACACCAAAGCCGTCGACATCAACCGAGGAATCGGCGATTTCGCTTATCCCGAAAAGCACGTCCGTGACGCGGGCCGCGGGCTTGGCGAGAAAACGATTCATTACATTTCCGACGTCAAAGAAGATCCGGATTGGGTCCGCGAATTTCGGCTCCGCGGGTTGAAGACATTTCTCGAGAAACCGCTCCCGACGCATTGGGCGAGCAAAGACCTCGAGACCATCGATTTCGAGAAGATCCGCTACTATCTCGCGCCCGGCACCGCGCCCTCACGCAGTTGGGATGAAGTGCCCGAGGATATCAAGCGGACTTTCGAGCGGCTCGGCATTCCCGAGCAGGAACGAAAATTTCTCGCCGGTGTCGAAGCGCAGTTCGACAGCGAAGCGGTTTACTCAAATATCAAGAAGGCCGTCGGCGAACAGGGCGTCATTTTCGTCGGATCGACCGAAGGCCTGAAAAATCACCCGGAAATTTTCCGGAAATGGTTCGGCAAAGTCATTCCGATCGGCGACAACAAATTCAGCGCGCTCAACTCGGCGGTATTCAGCGGGGGTTCGTTCATCTACGTGCCGCCGGGCGTGAAAGTGAAACACCCGCTCCAGGCGTATTTCCGGATTAACGCCGAAAACTTCGGCCAGTTCGAGCGCACCCTCATAATCGCGGACGAAGGGAGCGAAGTGACTTACATGGAAGGCTGCACCGCGCCGAAGTTCAACACCGCCACGTTGCACAGCGCGGTGGTCGAGCTGGTCGCGCTCAAAGGCGCCAAGATTCAATACATCACCGTGCAAAATTGGTCGGCCAACGTCTTCAACCTCGTGACCAAACGCGGCCTCGCCCACGAGGACGCCGAGGTGAAATGGATCGACTGCAACATCGGCTCGCGTCTGACGATGAAATACCCGGGCGTTGTGCTAAAAGGCCGCAAATCGCGCGGCGAAGTTTTGTCCATCGCGCTCGCCAACAACGGCCAACATCAGGACACCGGCGCGAAAATGATCCACGCGGCTGATGAGACGACCTCAAACATTATCTCCAAATCGATCTCGATCGGCACCGGCCGCGCCACCTATCGCGGACTGGTCCACGTGCCCAAGCACCTCAAGCATTGCAAAAACAACACCGAGTGCGACGCGCTCCTGATCAACGCCACTTCGCGCACCGATACTTACCCTGCGATCACCGTTCGCGGCACCGGCAACGCCGTCCAGCATGAGGCCAGTGTCAGCCAGGTCAGCGCCGAGCAAATCTTTTACATGCAACAGCGCGGCCTCACCGAAGCCCAAGCGATGAGCTTGAGCGTCAACGGTTTTGTCAACGATCTCGTCCGCCAGTTCCCGATGGAATATTCCGTCGAGCTTAAGCGTCTCATCGAGCTCGAGATGGAAGGCTCGGTTGGATAATTGTCGATATTGGGAATTGTTCCTGCTAAAAACGTAATATGCCGGTAACTGCCGCGAAACCGAAAGCAAAGAAGTCGAATGTGATTGCGGATGCCACCGATCGGCTTCTTCGTGCTGCTAAAGAAAAGATGCTAAAGGAAAACGGGCGCGTCGATTACGCACAGCTCGAACGCGAAGGCTTCAGCGCAAAAATGATCGCGCGGTTGAAGGCGCTTTGATTATTACCAATTGCGCCGCAGCTCCATGAATTGTTTGATCGAGATTCCGAGCAATGGCGCGGCCTTGCGCGCAATCTCGAGCGCGTCGTTATAGGGCACTGACCCGCTCAGAGCGCGCACGATTTGAATCGTGCTCATGCCGGCGAGCCGGGCGAGTCGAATCGCTTCGGTGATGTCAGTATAACGAAGCATTGATCGTTGCTGCAAAGTTGCCTGGCGATTACAAGGCGAAAACTGGCGACTTCGCGAAAGCAGCTCGATTTGCTTCGCCGGCCCGTCGGTGGTTGGTTTTGGATTCCAAGAAATGACTAAAACTGAAGCGACGGAAGAACGCGCCGGATCAATTCTCTCCGGCCCGGTCGAGTCGCGTGAGCTACCCGATTGGTTTCGCGCGCAACAGCGCGAAGCCTGGTCGGAATTTGAATCGCTCCCCTCTCCGACGCGCAAAGACCAGCTCTGGCGCTTCTCTAATGTCGATCTTCTCGATCTTTCGCCCTTCAAAATCCCGGGTGAACTTTCCGGCGAGGATCGCCGCAATGTCCTGAAGTATTCCCGCGGACTGGAGCAAGTCGCCGGGCGAATGATTTTCGCCAACGATCAGTTGATCGAGCGCGATGTCGTTTCGGAAGATTTGAAGAAGCGCGGGGTGATTTTCCAGCCGCTCGAGCGCGCCATGGTCGAGCACGCCGATCTTTTCCGGAAACATTTCATGTCGCAACCGGCCGTGCTTGGGTCGGCCAAGTTTGCCGCGCTGCACAAGGCGCTGGTCTCGTCAGGGACATTTTTGTTTGTGCCGCGCGGGCTCGAGATCAGCCTGCCAATCGAGATCTTCCACTGGTTGCGCGGCGAGAACATGTCGATCTTCCCGCACCTGCTCCTCGTCACCGACGAGCTGGCGAAAGTGACCGTCATCGAGCACTTCGCGTCTTGTGATAAAAAGGCGGCAGGCCTCGCTTGTGGGGTGAACGATCTGATCGCCGGCCCGGGCGCCAAGATCAGCTATGTTTGCACCCAGACGTGGGGCGCAAACGTCCGCGCCTTGCAGATGAACACGACCACGGTCGATCACGACGGATCGGCGATGAGTTTAAATCTGCATCTCGGCGGACGTTATTCACGCTTCGAAAGCTTGAGTCGACTCGTCGGCGAAGGCGCGCGCAGCGATTTGCTCGCCGTCGCCGTCGCCACCAACGAACAGGAGTTCGACGCCCGCACATTGCAAGACCACATCAATCCCCATACCGCCAGCGATCTGCTTTACAAAAACGCCCTCGACGACAAAGCCCGCTGCACCTTCGGCGGTCTCATCCGGGTCGAGCCGCACGCCCATTTCACCGACGCGTATCAAAAGGTCCGCAACCTTCTCCTGAGCGACGACGCCGAAGCCAACGCCATGCCCGGCCTCGAAATCCTGGCCGACAACGTCCGCTGCACCCACGGCGCCACCAGCGGCCAAATCGATGAAGACGAACTCTTCTACCTCCGTTCCCGCGGCATATCCGTCCCCGTCGCCCAGCGCCTCATCGTTACCGGTTTTCTCAACGAAGTCATCCAGCGCCTGGATCACGCAGCTATCGGCAATCACCTCAATCGCCTCATCGAGGAAAAGTTCGCCGCTTGATGGAGGGACGCGCTCTGTCGCGTCCCATTACTTCCGGGGCCCAGCGACCGGCGAAAATCCCTTTGCCTCCACGCTCGGCGCTGTTGTAATTTTATTTCCCTTTTCCCGAGGCCATGGATGTAGGCGGCAATATCAGCGGCATTCTTAATCAGAAGAGCGGCGAGATTTTCTCGGTCGCGCCGGACGCAATGGTGTTCGAAGCCATCAAATTGATGGCGGAAAAGAATGTCGGCGCGCTCCTGGTCATGAAAAACCAGAAACTCGTCGGGATTTTCTCGGAGCGGGATTACACCCGCAAAGTTTTCCTCCGCGGTAAGTCGTCCAAGGAAACACGCGTGGACGAGATCATGTCGAAAGACGTTTTCACGATCGATCCCCGTGAAGGCGTGGACAAATGCCTCGCGCTCATGACCGACAAACACATTCGCCATTTACCAGTGGTGGAGAACGACAAGGTCGTCGGTGTCGTTTCGATCGGTGACCTGGTCAAGCACGTCATCTCCTGCCAGAGCGCCGCCATCGCGCACCTGGAGAGCTACATCGCCGGCGGTTATTCGGGATAATGTTCTGTAGCAGCGCTCTATGAGCGCCGCATTAATTCGTCCGACGGTCACAGACCGCCGCTACAGTTTCCAGACGGTTTTTCCGCCCACAATCGTGCGCACCGCGCGGCCTTTGATTTTCCACCCGTCGAACGGCGAATTGCGCGATATCGATTGGAACTGGTCGATTCTGACCGTCCATTCCAAATCAGGATCGATCAGGGTCACGTCAGCCGCTGCGCCAGCGGACAGTGTCCCGGCTTCGAGCTTCAGCAATCTCGCTGGCTCGACCGTGAACATCTCGATCAACCGCACGATGTCGATCTTGCGATGTTTGTGGACGAGAAGATCGAGAAACAAGCCGAGCTCCGTTTCCAATCCGACGATGCCGAAGGGTGCCCGGTCGAATTCCACTTCCTTTTCAAACCCGGCGTGCGGCGCATGGTCGGAACACAAGATCGACAATGTGCCATCGGCGATTCCTTCCATTAGTGCATCGACATCTTCTTTGGCGCGGAGCGGCGGATTGATCTTGTAATTCGTATCGAAGTTCTGGATCGATTCGTCGGTTAGCGCGAGATAGTGCGGACAAGTTTCGCCGCTAATTTTCACGCCGCGTGCCCGCGCTTCACGGATCAGCCGAACACTTCCCGCCGAAGTGACGTGCTGACAATGAATGTGATGATCGCAACATTCGGCCAACAGGGTATTACGCATGACGATCGCTTCCTCGCCCGCGCGCGGCCAGCCGGGCAGGCCGAGCAATGTGCTCCAGTAACCTTCATGCACGACACCGTCGCCAACCAGATTGTAATCCTGACAATGATCGAGCACCGGCAGACCGACCATCCGCGCGTACTCAACCGCGCGTCGCATCAGCTCGTGGTTTTGCACGCAGCGCCCATCATCCGTGATCGCGGCCACGCCGGCCTTTGCGAGTGAGCCGATCGGCGCCAACTCTTCGCCCGCCAGGCCAATCGAAATCGCTCCCGCCGGCAAAACATTGACGCACGCCGTTGCCGCGGCGCGATCTTTGATCCAAGCGATCGTGCTCGGATTGTCCGCGGCCGGCGACGTATTCGGCATGCAAACCACCGTGGTGAACCCGCCAGCCGCCGCCGCACGCGAACCCGATTCGATCGTCTCCTTGTGGCCGAACCCCGGCTCACGCAAATGCACGTGGATGTCGATTAAACCCGGCGCGACGATCAGATTGGTTGCGTCAATCTCCTCAATTGCTGATTGCTGATTGCTGATTGCCGATTGCTCAATAATGCGGCCATCGACGATGAAAAGATCAGTGATCTCGTCGCGTTGATTCGCCGGATCGATCACGCGGCCGTTGCGGATAAGTGTTGCGTTCATGTCCGGGGAGCGCGCGCGCCTCGCGCGCTCTTTTCGGCGCCTCGCCGAAAAGGAAATGTGCCGTGTTCGGCAAAAGCAGCTTCGCGAGGGCGCAAAGCTGAGCGGGCGAGGCGCCCGCGCTCCCCGGAGAAAAATCGCCGGCTCACGTCGCGATCCCTCCGCAGAGATAAAGTACCGCCATGCGCACGGCCAAACCATTGGTGACCTGGTCGAGGATGACGCTTTGGAGGCCGTCGGCGACTTCGCTGTCGATCTCGACCCCGCGATTGATCGGGCCGGGATGCATCACCAGGCAATCGGGCTTCAACAGTTTGGCGCGCTCTTTGGTCAGGCCGAAGAGCGCCACGTATTCGCCGATCCCCGGGAAATATTCCTTGCGCTGACGCTCGTGCTGGATGCGCAAAAGGTTCACAACGTCGGCCGTCGGCAACACATCGTCGATCTTGTGCGAAACGGTCACGCCGAGTTTCTCGAATTCGCGCGGCACGAGCGTGCTCGGGCCGATGAGGGTGACACGCGCGCCAAGTTTGAGCAGGCCAAAGATGTTCGAGCGCGCGACGCGACTGAACAAAATGTCGCCCACGATGACGACATGGAGATTGTCGATCTTGGCGCGCTTCTCGCGGATCGTATAAAGATCGAGCAACCCTTGGGTCGGGTGCTCGTGTGCGCCGTCGCCGGCGTTGATCACGCTGGCTTTCAAGCGTTGCGCCAGAAACTGCGGCGCGCCGGCCGAGCTGTGTCGCAAGACGAGAATGTCGGCGTGCAGCGCCTCGAGATTGCGGGCCGTATCCTTGAGCGTCTCACCTTTCGTTAAACTGGAAGTCGTCGCCGAGATGTTGATCACGTCCGCGCTGAGCCGATGCGCGGCGAGCTCGAACGATGTGCGCGTCCGCGTGCTCGGTTCGATGAAAAAGTTAATCAGCGTTTTGCCCCGCAACGCCGGAACTTTTTTGATCTCGCGCGTGCCGACTTGTTTGAAGGCGTCGGCCGTTTCGAGAATGAAATTAATTTCATCGACCGAGAGCTCGCGCAGGCCGAGCAGATCTTTCCGTGTCCAGCGCGTGGTCATTGTTTGGATTGGGGAGCGCACGCGCCCTCGCGTGCCATGCTCGGCGCCCTCGCCGAGCGCAAATTGTATTGGGAGAGGTTTTCGGCGAGGCGCCGAAAACGGCACGCGAGGCGCGTGCGCTCCCCAGAGTTCCGCGTGGCCGTCTTCATTCTTTCATCACCCACACGGCGTCGGGCTCGCCGTCGGTTTCTTGCAGCCGCACCTGGATTTGTTCGCGGGTCGCCGTCGGCAAATTTTTGCCGACGTAATCGGCGCGGATAGGCAGTTCGCGATGGCCGCGATCGATCAGAGCGGCCATTTGGATGCGCGCGGGGCGACCAAACGAGCTGATCGCGTCCATTGCGGCGCGAACGGTCCGGCCGGTGAAAAGGACATCATCGACGATGATGACGGTGCGGCCCTCGAGGGGCAGCGGCAGCTTTGACGCGCGCACGAGCGGCAGCCCGGCGCGCCTGCCGACATCGTCGCGGTGCATCGCGACGTCGATTGTTCCGGTGTCGATGTCGATCTTAGCGATTTCGCGAATGAACTCCGCGAGTCGGCGGGCGATTTCCCCGCCGCGCGACGGGATCCCGGCCAGCACAACCGATTTCAAATCGGGATTGCCCTCCGCAATTTCGTGCGCGATCCGCCGCAGCGCGCGCCGAATCGCCTCGGCATCCATTACCTGGACACCAGCGGAAGTTTGTTTGGTTTCTTTCATTCGCATCCTTGGCGGTCTCACCGGACCGCATTAAAGGAGCCGAAAAAATTCAGGAGGCTGCCTTTTCCGTGCGAGCCTCCTTCAATCTTTTCTCGCGCCACTGGGAACGATGTTTCACGATCCAGTCGAGCAGCGCGCGCTCAAAGCCGATGTCGCGCCCGGCTTTTTCGCTCTCGATCCATTTGTGTTTCAAAATCTCTTCGCGCTCAGCGAGGAACTCCTTGTAAAGGACGGAGTTCTTAACGAACTGGGGCTGATCCTCTTGCGCCGCAGGCATGTCGGGCTCTTTTTCCATAAAACTCACAACCGGTCAATAACTAATGCCGCCTGGTGAGTAAGGTATGACGTAGCATCGGCCATACCTATTTAACCCAGCCTTCCTTTCCATGTCGCTCCTAACGGAGCTTGGCCGCCTGGATATCGCTAACGGCTATAAACATGCCGCGCCTATGGCGCTTCAGCTTGGCCTCGGGCCGGGATACTGAACGTTCCGGCCGCAAATTTGATGACCTGCTTTTGTGTAACGCCGCCCGAGCTCCGTTAGGAGCGCAATGTTTATAGGTGCTCGCGTTCCGCTCGCGCCGAGCTCCGGCGGAGCGGCATGTCTCGCTCGGTGCAGGTTAGGTCCGCGCGACCATGCTACGGCAGCTGTTCGCGCAGCGTGGTGGCGATTTTCCCGAACTCGACCGCGACGGGTGATTGTCGATCTTCCGCGACGATGGGGATGCCGCGATCGCCGCCTTCGCGCGTGGCGATATCGATCGGAATCTGCCCGAGTAACGGCACCCGGAGCCGTTTCGCTTCGCGTTCGCCGCCACCGCTGCCGAAGATGTGGTAGCGCTTTCCGTCCGATGGCGAGACGAAGTAGCTCATGTTCTCGACCAGGCCGAGCACCGCCACGTTGACCTTCTCGAACATGGTCGCGGCTTTGCGCGCATCGATCAGCGCCACTTCCTGCGGCGTGGTCACGATAATTGCGCCGGAAAGCGCGACCGTCTGCACGATGGTGAGCTGGATGTCGCCGGTGCCGGGCGGCAAATCCAGCACCAGATAATCGAGCTCGCCCCAATCGACCTGCCGCAAAAATTGTTGCGTGTAACGGGTGACCATCGGGCCACGCAAAATCGCCGGCGAGGTATCGTCGAGGAGGAACCCCATCGACATGAGCTTGAGATTGTACTGCTCGATTGGGACGATCTTGTTGTCATCCGTCGCCATCGGCCGCACGCGCGTTCCGAACATGAGCGAAATACTTGGGCCATAGATGTCGCAATCGCATAGACCGACGCGCGCGCCGCTCTGCTCCAGCGCGACCGCGAGATTTGCCGCAATCGTCGATTTGCCCACGCCGCCTTTGCCGCTCGCCACCGCGATGACGTGGCGAACCCCGGGAATGTGCTGCGTGACGACCGACCCGCCTGCGCCGGAGGGCGGCGCGTGAATGTCGATCAAAACCTTCGCATTTCGCACTCCGGGCATATCGCGCAGAACTGTTTCGGCATCGGTTTTGATCTTCGCCGGAATGTTGGGATCGTTCGTGGCCAGCGCGAGCTGCACCTGGACTTCGCCCTTGTCGATCTTGATCGACTTGACCAATCCGAACGAAACGATGTCGCGGGTGAAGCCGGGATATTTCACCGACTGTAGCGCGGCGCGAACCTGTTCTTCGGAAAGCGACATCTCCCAAAGTACCTGCCTCGACGATGACGTAAACCGCCATGCGTGCGGCGTCTTCAGGATAGAGTCCGGATAAAGGACGTGGTAGCTTTTCGCCGAGGCGCGCGATGATCGCGAAGAGGAATTCGAAACGCTCTTTTGACCGGCGCACATCCGGTCACGGGGACCTGACGTTGCGCAGAATCGCGACTGCCGCGTTCGCGCTTCTTTTTTTGGGATTCGCAGGCCAGCGCGCGACAGCGGCGGAGAAAGCCTGTCTGATCAAGATCGACGGCGCGATTGGCCCGGCCACGGCCAGCTACATTTCGCGCAGCATCGACGAAGCCCGTGCGCAAAACGCCCAGTGTCTCATTGTGCAATTGAACACGCCGGGCGGATTACTCGACTCGACTCAAACGATTGTGCAAAGCCTGCTCGCACCGCCCATCCCCGTGGTCGTATATGTCGCGCCCACCGGCGCGACCGCCACCAGCGCCGGCTGTTTCATCACGATCTCGGCAAGCGTCGCAGCCATGGCGCCCGCCACCACCATCGGCGCGGCGCATCCGGTCACCATTGGGGGGAATCCAGCCGGCGGCGACGATAAACCAGACGAGACGATGAAGAAAAAGCTGGAGAACTTTTCCGTCAGCTACATGGAGGCAATTGCGGCGAAACGGCGTCGCAACGTGGAATGGGCGAAATCGGCCGTGCGCGAGAGCGCTTCCATCAGCGCGGACAAAGCGCTCGAACTAAAAGTTGTCGATCTTATCGCTGTCGATCTAACCGACCTGCTCAGGCAACTGAATGGGCGCGTCGTGGACAATAAAACACTCAACACTGCGGGCGCGGAAATCGCCGAGATCAAAATGTCGCCCTCCGAGCATGTGTTCCAGCGTCTCTGGCGACCGGAAGTGATGTTCATTCTCATGCTGATCGCGATTTACGGGATCATCGGCGAGTTGACCACGCCCGGCGCGATTCTGCCCGGCGTGGTCGGCGCGATCGCGCTGATCCTCGCGCTCTACCTGGCCGCGATTTTACCGGTCAACGTGACCGGGCTCGCGCTCATTGCGCTCGCGCTCATGCTCTTCATTTTCGATGTTTACGCGCCGACCCACGGCGTGCTTACCATTGGCGGTATTATTTCTTTTCTGATTGGGTCGCTCATGCTTTTTAACCGCGCCGATCCGCTGTTCCGTTTGTCGCTCGGCTACATCGTTCCAGCCACCATCATAACCGCCGCGTTTTTTATCGTCGTCATCGGAAAGGGCCTGCGCGCACAACGGCTGCCGGTCCGGGCCGGCGCCGAGACGCTGCTGGGCAAAACCGTTTCCGCGCTCACGCCGATCGATGCGCGCGGCGGCCGCGTCTTTGTTGAAGGCGAATATTGGAACGCGGTCAGCGACACGCCGGTCGAGCAAGGCGCTTCAGTCGAGATCGCGGCGGTGCAGGGGCTGACGCTGAAAGTAGAAGCAAAATGAGAGGAGCTGTTTTATGCCACTGGTTGAACCACTGTTTCGATTAACGGGATGGCTCATCCCCGTCATCATCCTCGCGGTCATCATTCTCCCGCAGGCCATCCGGGTTTTGCGCGAGTACGAGCGAGGCGTGATTTTTCGCCTCGGCAAATTGCTCGGCGCCAAAGGGCCCGGGCTTATCTTTCTCATCCCGATCGTCGATCGCATGGTGAAAATGGATTTGCGCGTCGTGACGATCGATGTGCCGCGCCAGGAGGTAATGACCCGCGACAACGTGCCGGTGAGCGTAGACGCGGTCCTGTATTTTCGCGTCATCGATCCAACCGCAGCGGTCGTGAAAGTGGAAAATTTTCTCAAGGCCACTTCGCTCATCGCGCAAACGACTTTGCGCAGCGTGCTCGGCCAGGCCGAGCTGGACGAGCTGCTCGCGCACCGTGAGAAAATTAATCAAACCTTGCAGGAGATCATTGATCGCCAGACCGATCCGTGGGGAATCAAGGTCACTGCCGTCGAGGTCAAGGACGTGGCCTTGCCCGACGGAATGAAACGCGCGATGGCGAAACAGGCCGAAGCCGAGCGCGAACGCCGGGCCAAGGTCGTGAACGCGGAGGGCGAATTTCAGGCGGCCGAAAAAATGGTGCAGGCCGCCGCCATGATGAGCAAGGAACCAATCGCGCTGCAGCTGCGTTTCCTCCAAACCATGCGCGAGATCTCGAGCGAACATAACACCACCACGTTTTTCCCCGTGCCGCTGGATTTGTTCACCCACCTCACCAAACCGGGCGGACCATCAAAAGCTTGAGGTCTAGCCACGAATCTCACTGCAGCTGGTAAACCGCGAGCCCGGGATGGATGTAAAGATTCTGTCCGCGCTCCGCCTGCCAGACCAATTTCGCACGCTCATTCAGCGCCCAATAAAACTCCGGATCGGCGCGCACCGGCACGACCTCGGCGCCCTCCAGCAGGTCCCGATAAAATTTTCCGAGCACCACCACGTGCGTCGCGCCGAGAGCGCGCAAATTTTCAATGCTCTTAAAATCTGAGGCGAAGCGCGGCGCTTCGATCCTCTTTTGTGGGATCGAAAAATCGCCATTCACGCCGGTGGCGTCGGCTGGCGGCCAGATTCGCCATTCGTGCGCAACGATCGCATCAGCCGGCAGAGTCTGGCGGATCCATGCGATCATCCGTTTACGGCTGTCGATGGAAAACTCGCCTTCCGCCGCGAAAGTTTTCGGCAGGTAGACCGCGGCCAGGCCGGCGCAGCAAACCAGCAAGATCGACAACTGCGGAAGCCGCGGCATGCGCGCGCCGCTCCACTCGAGAAGCCAGCGCAGCCCGACAACTCCGAGCGCGATAAACAGCGTCAAAATCGGAATGAGATACCGATCTTTGCTCAGTGGGGTAAACGAGAGCGCGCACATCCACGCGGCGCCAAAGCCCAGGATCGCCCACTCGATCACTGCCCGGCGACCTCGCATGATCAGCCTCCAAACAAAAACGCCGAGGGCGATGAGCATCGGCACGCCGGCGCGCCGCACCACTTTCGGCAGATAGTTTGTCTGAAACAGGTGCGCTGTGCCGATGTAGCGCATGTGCTCGAACTCGCTGGCCGCCGCTGTAAAAGCCGAGGCCGGATGAAGCAGCGCTTGAAAATTGATCAGCGCAAACGTGACTGCCGCGGCAGCAAAAAGAACAAAAAGCCGCGTAATCACGTTATCGCGCGCTCGTTGCGATTGAATTGCGACGACGACCGCGGCTGTGATCAATATCAGGACGCCGATGTATTTGGCGGAGACGGCAACTCCACACGCCACACCGGCCGCGACAAGCGCACTGCGTTGCTCGCGGACACAGAACACATCGAGCGCGTAGAAGGCCCAGACAATGCCCAGCAGCACTGCGCAATCCTCCTTCATCTCATGTGCGCTTTGGAAAATTACCGGATGCACTCCGGCCAGCACACCGGCGGCGATTCCGCCAGGCAATCCGGCCCGCCGCATTACCAGTAAGGCAACAGCGATCATGGCAAGCGCGGCGCAGCTGGCCGAAAACCATCGACCGACGACGACGACGTGCTGGTCGGTGCGATCGCTACCGATGAGACGCGAAATCAGATCGGTTGCAGTAATCAACAACAGCGGATGATGAAAATTGCGCGTGCCGTCGATCACCTGGCGCACCTTGGCCGGCACGTCGGTGTGATAGAAAAATGGATAGGAATTGTGCGCGGTATAAAACCAGAGCAAGGCCACGCACAATCCGCCACAGAGAAGCCACGCAGCGCCGGCTCGAGCGCGACGGCTATGGTCGTTCGTCACGGAGATGGCTTTCGCTCCTCGGCCGCGCGCGTGAGCAGCTCTCGCACTTCCTCGTCGCTTGTCTGCGAAAAATCTTCGTAGTACTGGCCGACGGCTTGGAAATAATCCGGCGCTATGGCGCAGACAATCTCATCGACCTCGTGCTCGAACTCGCGGCACGTCTCCGGGGCGCCGACCGGCGCGGCCACGACGATCCTGGCGACATCGCGCTGACGCAATGCCGCCACCGCCGCGCGCATCGTTGCGCCCGTCGCCAAACCGTCATCGACCAAAATAACGGTTCGCCCGCGCAACTCGGGCGCAGGTCGACCATCGCGGTAAGTTTGTTCGCGGCGTTCCAGCTCCGCGGTTTCGCGAGCCGTGACCGACTCGATCACTGCATCGACGTTCGGTAACGCGCGCGCCACATCCTTGTTCAAGACGCGCACGCCGCCGGAAGCGATTGCTCCCACAGCCAACTCTTCGAATCCGGGAACGCCCAGCTTGCGGACAATGAAAACATCGAGCGGCACACGCAAACGTTGCGCCACCTCAAACGCGACCGGCACGCCGCCGCGCGGCAAGCCGAGCACAATCACGTCCTCGCGACCGGCGTAATCGAGCAGTTTCTCGGCGAGAAGCTGCCCGGCTTCCTCCCGGTTCGCGAAGGCTCTCATCTTCGGCGCTCCATCTCTATTTCGGATTTGCGAGTTGACCGAGACGGCCCGGCCTCAACCGCGCGGTATCGCCGTGCTCAACCTTTACCGCGAATCAACTCCGACAACGGTGGTAGATCGGCAACCGGCGTGGTCGATTCGATATACGCGCGGAAACCGGCCGCGAACATGGCGCGCCGCATCGACCACCACGTCTTCACTCCGGGTCGATGATAGTAAACGCGCGTGTGCAGGTCCCAGGCTTCCCATTGTTCGGGGTCGAGCGTGCCTTGCCGGAGCTGAAACCAAGCGTTCTCGAACAGTTTAAATGTATTGAAGAGCATGGCCACCGCCTGCAACCGGTCCGCTTCGCTCGCGCCGTCCCAATCCTCGGTCGCGGCCACGAATGCACTCATAAGCTGCGGGTTTACTGCCTGCTGACCGAGTAATTGAATGAGCGATTGCGTGAGCGAATCGACCACCAGCGAGCGCTGCGAGCGGGTGTTTTGCCGGATTTGCGCGGCGAGATAAAACAAGGACACGATCACGCCGATCGCCGCCACCAACTGCGCAATTGCGCTAATCGTCTCCACAGTCACCGGCTCACTTTTAGCAAACGCCAGCGAAGATGACGATGTCGATCTTGTGGTAGGCGACGGACCGCCGGGGCGTCCGCGGCGCGCTCGGTGAGCGCGCCCTACCATTATCGCGGCAGGGCTTGCTCGCTGTTCGCCAGCGCGTAGGCGAGAACCGCGACCACGGCGGAATTTTCGGCCAGCTCCTTCGGCACGATCTTGTCGAGGGTGTCGGCGGCGGTGTGATGGTAATTGAAAGAGAAGCGGCTGTCCTGCAGCGGCGCGAATGTCGGGACACTCGCTTTCTCCATCGGCTCGATGTCGGCGCCGCAATGTTCGACCAAATTGAGCATGCCCGCGCCCGATTCCTGCAAAATTGCGCCGACCGCTTTCAACATCGCTTTCACTTCGGGTTTGGCTCTGATGTTGATCCCGATGGGATGACCGGCGCCGCCGTCGATCTCGATTGCCGCGAAATGATTCGGCCATTCCTGCTCGTGGTCTTTCGCGTATTGCTTCGAACCACGCAGACCGTTCTCTTCGTTCATCCAGGCGATGGCGCGGATGGTTCGTTTTGGTTTCAGACCAAGTTTGCGAATCAGATTCAGCGTCTCCATTGAAACAGCGACGCCTGCGCCGTCGTCGATCGCGCCGGTGGCCAGGTCCCAGGAATCGAGATGACCGGAAACAATCACGACCTGCTCGGGGTGCTCGCTGCCTTTGATGTCGCCGATCACATTCGCGCTTTCGACTTCGGGCAAAGTTTGCGGCGTCAACACCAGTTTCATTTTCACCGGGCCCTGTCGGGCAAGATCGACAATCAACTCCGCGTCCTCGGCAGTGACCGCGGCGGCAGGAATTTTCGGCGCGTCGCCGGCGTAAGTTGTCTGGCCCGTATGCGGCAAACGATAATCCGCACCACCGGCCGAGCGCACCAGGCACGCCACTGCGCCTTGTCGCGCCGCCGCGCTCGGCCCGTCGGCGCGATACACCACCGCCTCGCCGTAGGCTTCGCCGCCGCGGCCTTCGGCGGCCATTTGTTTGTCGAACGGGTAATTAAAAAGCACGATTTTGCCGGCGACCTTGTCGCGCGGCACCGCTTTCAGCTCGTCGAAATTTTTCACCGCGATCACTTCGGCCGTGATTCCATTCGCCGGCGTAGCTACGCTGTCGCCGAGCGCGGTGAGAAAGATTTTCTGGCTGGTGTTTTCGGCCATGCCCGCAAACTGAACCAGCGCGGCCGTTTCCTCGCCCCGCACCCAGTGCGGCACCATGACTTTTTCCAGCTGCACGTCGCAACCGATTGCTTTCAATTCGCCGGCGACATATTCGACGGCCTTGGCTGCCTGGGCCGAACCGCTCAACCGCGGGCCGATGTTATTGGCGAGGTGTGCGACCTGTTTGTAGGCGTAATCGCTGTTGAGGGCGCTTTGCTGGAGGCGTTTCAAATCGCTCAGCGTTTCGGGCGAGAAGACCGCCGGCGTCGCGGTCGGCGATGGTGTAGATGTCGATCCTGCGGATGGCTGTGCCCAGGTGAGCGGTGTGATCCAGCAACAGCCGACCGCGATCACGCGCGCGAGAATCATGACGAGAGGTTCCTCCGTTAATATTCTTGTCACAAGTCTATTAACGGATGGACGACCAGGTCACGCGCTCATGGTTTTTTGAAAATCGAGCCGTCGAGCGGCGCGTTTACTTTGATGCTGCGCACGATTGCCCGGCTCAATTCTTCGCCGGTCTTGAGGTCGGTTTCGACCGAAAGGAAGGCGAATTGCACCCCGGCAATTGTGCGGAAGTGGGAGCTCACCTGTTCGATGGTCGTGGGGGTTGGATCGACATCCACGTGCAAGGGACGAACATCGCGGCGGCGCGTGATGAGCCAGCTTGTTGGATCGACATACAAGTTCGTGCTGTATCCATCGGGCATGGTCAATCGCAGCGCGTGATAATCCCTCCCCGCGATGTTCTCCCGGCCAAGCAGCTCCAGTTTATGGCCGCGACCCTGCAGTTCGTGCAGACCGAAAAGTTTGCCCGGTAATTCGACGCCGCGGCGCAATGCGCGCGCGCCTTCGGGCGAGGCGGTCGCGGCTGCCTTGTCACCTTGCCGTTGCCAGGCGGTCTCGCCGTCGAAGGCCTCAGTCAGGGCGTGTTTTCCGGCAACGCTCACATCGATGCGCATCCGGCCGGACCGGGCGGCGCGGTAAACGGCGTCGACGGCGAAGGTCGGTTCGATGATGTGCAGATCCATCTCCACGTTTCGTATGGCTTCGATGGCGACGCGGCCGCCCATCGCCTTGGTATTGCGCTCGATCACTTCTTCAAGCGTCACCGCACGAGCCGGCCCGCCCACCAGCGCAGCGGCGAGCAACAACGCGGAAGTTGATTTATGCATGCGCACCAGGTGATACGACGCCGCCACGATTCGTTTTCGTTTCGCGGATAATTCCCGGCTGAGCGGTAAAAGATCGACAATCAGCCGGTGGCGACACAAACTCGCGGCATCCAGGGTGATGAAAACGCTGCCCTTGATCCTGCTCGCGCTGTCAGTCACGGCGCTCCCGGCGCTTGCGGGCGAAATTTACGGGACAATCACCGAGAACGCGAAGCCGATCGGCAAAGACGTCCCGGTCACAATCGAGATCGGCGGCAAAACTTATTCCAAGTCGACCGATGAGTTTGGCGGCTATCGAATCTTCGCGGCCGAAACCGGCAAAGGCACAGCGAAAGTCCCCTTCAAAGGGCAGACACTTTCCATCGAAATCGAATCGTATTCGACGCCGGTGCGGTTCGATCTCGTCATCGAAAACAAAATCGGCAGCTACACTCTCCGAAGGCAATAACCGTGGAAAAACGGGATGGCTGGAGCAAAGCGGAAATCATTCTCTCGCCCATTGGCGGCCTGTTGACGGCGCTGAGCGTGGCGTTGCTCGGCTTTTTCGCATCCAAATATTTGAATCAAAAACAGGAGAGCGACACGCGGGCGCGTGTCTACGCCGAGCTGACCAGTCAGCGCGAACAAGCCGAAAGCGTGCTGCGCAAGGACATGTTCGGCTCGATTTTTGAGTCCTTTCTCAAGGCGCCCACGCCTTCGCTCGACGTCAAAGTGCTCAACATGGAGCTGCTCGCCTACAATTTCCACGAGTCGCTCAACCTCAAACCGCTCTTTTCCTACCTGCAACGGCAGATCGGGCCGGCGAAGGACGACACGACCCGAAGTTATCTGGCGCGTTTGGAAAAAGTCGCGCGCGACGTCACCCACAAGCAAATGCTGGTGCTCGAAGAAGACGGGCAAAAGTTCGACAGCACGATCGATCTGAAAATGCTGCAGGAGCGTCCCCAGGATGTGACGCCCGTTGCCAGACCGATGCAGTTGGAAGGCATCGAGCGCACGTTTCGATTGTTGCCCCTGGCGGTCGACCCGGTCGCGCGCGAGCTTCAGTTCCGCCTCGAGATCATCACGCCCAAGCCCACGCCCGAAACCAACCGGGTCGAGTTCTGGGCCGGGTTTTACGATTTCCCGATGATCGACAATACCCGTTTGTCCAATGATCAGCGTTGCGCTGTCGTCTTAAAAACATTCGAAGCGGACCGCGCCGAAGTCACTCTCGTCTATTTTCCCGGGTCGCGGGCGAGTCTGAAGGAGAAGCCGTTTTACGAGGACGTGATCCGCAATCTGCAGAAACGGGCGCAACCCGCCCAGCAATAGGCACAGCCGATCGATCAATCCTCCTGCCGCCGCTGCTTGCCTTGACGCATCCTTGGAGGCGGTTCCTCCGACCGGCCTTCCTCGAACTCGATCAGGTCGCCGATCGTGCGAATGTCCTTGCGCTTTACGAGCCCCAGCCGCTGCTTCGCTTCGCGCAGGGTTTGACTCGCGAAATCGCGCCAGCCCAGTTTCGAAACGAAGCTGTTCCACATCATGATATCGCCCTCGTTTGGGCGGCGGCCTTTTTCGAAACACCATTCGAGAATTTCCTCGTCCGTCCCGCCTTCTTTCACGCGCTCGACCAGGTCGGCGTAATTAATCCGCAGGAAATTGCAGCACGCGCCGTCAGCCGTGCGCGCTCCGCCGAGGTTCTTGTGATAATCCTGGTGCAGCTCGCCGCGCGCGTGCAGCCGAATTTTGTCGAGCATACGCGGGAAATACATCATGCCGCGGGTCTCTTCCTTCGGACTCTTTGGAAACGTCGTAGCCATCATGATAGTGAAGAGTGACAAGTGCCGAGTGACAAGTCGCAGAATCGACTTTTCGCGCTGCGCCGCGGGAACCGTCTCGTCACCCGCCTGCCGCGCCGAAGCCTTGGCGAAGGCTGGGTCACCCATCACTCGTCACTTTCTTAGACCAGCCCCTGGTCCATCATGGCGTCCGCGACTTTGACGAATCCGGCGATGTTTGCGCCGTTCACATAATTGCCGGGCGTGCCGTATTTTTCGGCCGTGTGCGCGCAGACTTCATGGATCGTCTTCATGATGTTGAATAGGCGGGCGTCGACTTCTTCGCGCGTCCAACGAATTCGCATGCTGTTCTGCGCCATCTCCAGCCCTGACGTGGCCACGCCGCCGGCATTCGCGGCCTTGCCCGGGCCGAAGAGAATCTTCGCGTCGAGGAACTGATTCACCGCCTCGATCGTGCTCGGCATGTTCGCCCCCTCGGAGACAACGTAGCAACCGTTGCGCAATAGATTGGCCGCGTCCTTGCCGTTGATCTCGTTCTGGGTCGCGCTCGGGAACGCGCACTGCGCCTTGTGATTCCAAAGCGGATTGTGATCGAGGCTCTTGTCGATCTTAGTGAACACAGCGCCTTTGAATTTGTCGGCGTATTCGGAGATGCGACCGCGCCGGACGTTCTTCAGCTCCATCACGAACGCCAGTTTCTCGCGCGTGATCCCTTCCTCATCAAAGATGTAGCCGGTGGAATCGGACAACGTGACCGGCTTCGCCCCGAGCGAAATCAATTTTTCGACCGTATACTGGGCCACGTTCCCGGCGCCGGAAACAAGCGCGACCTTGCCTTTCAAATCTTCCTTCCGCGTCTTGAGCATTTCGTCAGCGAAATAAACCGCGCCGTAACCGGTCGCCTCCGGTCGAATGACAGAGCCACCCCAGGTGAGGCCTTTGCCGGTCATAACACCGGTAAACTCGTTCTTTAGCCGCTTGTACATCCCGAACAGATATCCGATCTCGCGCGCGCCGACCCCGATATCGCCCGCCGGCACATCGGTGTCGGGTCCGATGTGGCGGAAAAGTTCGCACATGAACGCCTGACAAAAGCGCATCACCTCGGCATCGCTCTTGGCGTGCGGGTCGAAATCCGAACCGCCTTTGCCTCCGCCCATCGGCAACGTCGTGAGCGCGTTTTTGAACACTTGCTCGAAGGCGAGGAACTTGAGGATACCGAGGTTGACCGTCGGGTGAAAACGCAGCCCGCCTTTGTACGGGCCGATCGCGCTGTTCATCTGGATGCGGAAACCGCGATTCACATGCAGCTCGCCCTTGTCGTCCTGCCAGGCGACGCGGAACATGACCACCCGCTCCGGCTCGATCATGCGCTCGAGGATTTTCGCTTTGCGATAATGTGGATGTCGATCTAACACGAGGGTGAGCGACTCGACCACTTCCTGCACCGCCTGGTGAAACTCGGCTTCGCCCGGGTTTTTGGCCTTCACCTCGGCCATCAAATTCGACGCGTAATTCTCCACAGGTGGCCGGAACAGTTGCAGAAAACTGTCTCCTCAGCAACTCGGCGCCATCATTCCTTCTGAGACACTTTTCCTGGATTCCTGGCTTCCAGATTTTAAGTTGGCGCGGTAAAACTTATCCATGGCTCAGACACATTCAGGCAGCTGTTATTGCGGAGCGGTCCAGATCGAGGCGAGCGGCGCACCAGTCGAGATGGGTTACTGCCATTGCGACGCCTGCCGCAAATATTCGGGCATGCCGGTGAATGCGTTCACCCTTTGGAAACCGGAGAACGTTCGCGTCACCAAAGGCGCGGAATCCCTCGGCAAATTCAAAAGCAGCGAGATGAGCGACCGCCGCTATTGCACCAAATGCGGCGGCAACGTCATGGTCGATCATCCCACCCTCGGCTTGATCGACATCCCCGCCGGCGTTCTGCCCACGCTTGCCTTCAAAGCAACCGTCCACCTCAACTACGAGGACACCGTCCTCCCGATGAAAGACGGCCTCCCAAAGTTGAAAGATTTCCCGACCGAAATCGGCGGTTCCGGCGCGACCATGCCGGAATAGCAATGATCTGGAGGGACGACCTCCGTGTCGTCCCACTTTTTGTTTAGCCGGACGCCCTCTCGGCCTCACTGCGTCAAATTCAGCGCCGAGATGTCGATCTTGTAGATGTCGCGCAGCCCGTTGCCTGGACTGTGCAGCTTTTGCAGGAGCTCTTTGTAGCTGAGGCGTTTCTCCAATGGCTTGTCGAAGACGCCGCGGTTGCTCGTGAAGAAAAACCAATTCCCGAAAACTTTCGGTGAAAAATCCCAGCCCGCCGAATTGATCTTGTCGCCAAGGTTCGCCGGTTTCGTCCAACCGTTTTCTCGCCGAAAACTGATGAAGATATCGTAAGCACCGCGACTTTCCGGCAAACTCGTCCCGGCAAAAATAATGTAGCTCTCATCCGGCGCGATGAACGGCTCGACCTCGTTCGCCGCCGAGTTGATCGGCTCGCCCAAATTTTCCGGTACCTGATATCCGCGACTTTCCGGCAAACTCGTCCCGGCAAAAATAATGTAGCTCTCATCCGGCGCGATGAACGGCTCGACCTCGTTCGCCGCCGAGTTGATCGGCTCGCCCAAATTTTCCGGTACCTGATATTTCCCATCGACCAGTCGCGAAACATACAGGTCGCATCTTCCCTTCCCGCCCGGCCGTTCCGACCCGAAGTAAAGATTCCCGTTCTTGGCGACAGTCGGAAACCATTCATTCGCGTCGCTGTTGATAAGATCGACATGTTCAGGTTCCGACCATTCCGTTGTGGCTGCGGCGCCCTCGCCGCTCTTCTTCATTACCCAGATATCGGTGTCTTCCTTCGCTTTCCCATTCACCGGCCGCATGCTGATAAAAAAGAACCGCTCGCCATCCAGTGTAATGAACGGATCGGCATCAGAAAACTGCCCCGAGAACGGCGCCACTTCCGGTGTCGACCATTTCCCGTCCTTTTGCTCATGCGACACCACAATCGTCCAATGATTGAACGCCGGATCATTCTTCAAAAAATAAAGCGTCTTGCCGTCAGGCGTGAACGCCGGATGCGACTCGTCATCGCCAGTCGAGATCACGTTCGGCGCGAACAACTCCGGTTCCGGCGCAACCGGTTGCCCGAAGCAAAGCGATTGCACCACGTACACGCAGACAATCGCGACCGACAGACCCGCAACGCTGAATTTGATCATGCCCAATTTTCACCACAGAGGACACGGAGAACACGAAGAAAAACAGATTCACAGTGGTAGGGCGCAACCTGAGCCTGTCCTGAGCGAAGCCGAAGGAGGCGCGCCGCTCGATTTGATACCTTGCTGCTGGTCAGCTTTTCATTTCCGCCGCGATCACATACGATCTCCGGACGGGTGAAAGCGAAATCGCGCAGCTTACAGAAGGAGATCAAAGCACTTTTTCGCTCAATGGACTTTGTCTCAACGCATCCGGCGCTGCGCGGCGAAAGTAAACAGGCCGCTCAATTCGCTGAGACATACCAGCAACTCGGCAAGCTTTGGGAATTTCTCGCGCTGCGATGTGATCACAAAACTGGTTGGCGGAAAATGAAAGACGGCCATGCAGTTTGTCGCGTCTGCGGCACGATCAAAGGCAGGGCTGAGCGTTGGATTCTGTTGCCGCACCGCGGAACGAAAAGGATCGGACGCAAATTGTCGCCCAATTCTAAAAAGACATTTCGGAACAAGCGAGAAGCGACAATTGTCGAAGACACGATCGAATTCCACGGCGCCAAACTTCACGTGGACGTGCACAACTCGTACCGGTCGCGTTTGTTTCGCGATTTGGAGATGGCAGTTGCCGCGGAGAGAATCGCGCGGCTGAAAGAAGACGGGATCGAATGCTGGATCGATCGCCACATGGCCATCCTCAAACTCAAAAAGCACAAGCGCGGCGAGCGTCCGCCATATGGCGCATTCGTGTGGGAGTTGCCAACGCGGAGATTAAAAAAATTCCCACTCCTGCTCGAGTACACAGGTCGCGGCGAGCTAGTCGAGGTGTCGGTTTTGCGGCCATTGGCGTCAGATGAAAATCGCCAACGCCACCGCAAACGGCGTCGCCGCTAATGAAAACGACCAACGCCGTTCCAACTCCATCGTAAGCGGCTTATGATGGATGGCTGCTGCTGGATCAATCGAGATGCAGTTCGGCGTATTCGCCGGCGCGCAATTGTGCGATGCGGGATGCGATCTTTTCCGTGTTCGATTGCAGTTTCGGCCAACTGGCAAATGGCAGGACGAGGATCGCCAGTTTGCGACCGGTGAGATTCTGCTGAAATCGAAGCGCCTGATCAGTCGTGATCAGTACATCGAACTCGCGTTCGGCGGCATCGACCAACTCTCCATTGGGAAGCGTTGACCAACCGAGCTCGGCTGCGGTGCTGACGTGATGATTGACCAGATAATCGCGCAGCGGCGCTGGTGTTCCCTGATCGAACAGGATCCGCACAAAATGCTAGCTAACGGCGAGACTTTTCTCGGCGAACTCCAGCACGGCCACGACTTGCTCCCTGCTAACACCCGGAAACCATTCGAGGAACTGATCAACCGTCGCGCCGGACTCAAGATTTTCGAACAGCGCCTTCACCGGCACGCGCGAGTTTTTGAATCGCCATGCTCCGCTCAACGTGTCTGCCGAACGTTCAACGGCTGCGCATGTGCTCCAGTCAATCATGATGCTTGCCCGCCGTAACTTCAGTGGAGGCTGGGTCGATCTTACCACCGCTTAATTGCGTGGCCAAGTTCGCGCGCGTGCCGTGCGCATCGTCGTAAGCCGCTTATGATGCATGATCGGTGCGGGGATTTATTTTACCTCGCCCGCCCGCCGTAGTTTAAACGAAGGCGGGTTACTCGGTTGTCGCGCCGACCTTCGCTTTCTTCGCGACCTTCTGTTCAGCGGAACCCACTCGTCACCCGTCACTCATCACCCATCACTCGTCACTATCTAGGGCGCAGGCGTCGGGGTTGCGCCGACCGCGTCTTTGACCTTTTCGACAGCCGAGCTGGTCGCCTCCTTGGCCTTTTCGCCCAGCGCCTTCAACTGCGGCTCCGCGTCTTTTGCGGCCTCTTTAGCTTTCTCCTTCAACTCCTGGATCTTCGGCTCAGCCTTTTTCGCCAGCTCCTTTCCTTTCTCGATCCCCTTATCGGCAGCTTCCTTCGCGTCTTTCGCGATGCTTTTGCTGGCCTCCTCGGCCTTCTGTTTGAGGTCGTCACTCGTCTTTTTGTCGCAGCTCGACAACGCGAGCAATGCAACGAGCACCGCTGCCAGAGAAATTATCCGTTTCATAAAATGGTCGTTGTTCGGTGAACAATGCCTTGTCGCCGCTTCAGATTCAAAGCTTTTGCCTTCTATTTCTTCCACCACAGAGGACACGGAGTTCACGGAGAACTGTGAGCCGACTTTAAATTTGACCCCCGTTTCCTTCGCCCCAACTTCACCTGTTAACGCCGATACATCGTGTGTGTGCCCACATCCAACGTGGTCACCCATGAGCCGTCGATTCGAAAAATGACCCGCAGATCGGACTCGACAACTGCGGCGTAAATCGTGTGCTTGGCTCTGGCTGATAATTCGTGAATCTCATGCGATCCGAGCGACGGATGAAATGGATCGCGTTTGAATATTTGCCACGCTCGTCGGACCGACTCCTTTTGCTCGTTTCTGAGCTTGTAGAAATTCTTCCAGAATTTCTCGACCGCGCGGTACTGATACATTACGCGCCGGGCGGCGGTTCGTTCAGCGCGGTTTCCATGGAAACGAATCGCTGGTGATCGAAATCTTCCAACGCGTCGATAAAGTCTTGCGGAATTTCAGATGCCGCCGCTTCACGCATCCGCTGGACAAGGCGTTCGCGTTCTGCTTTTGGCAGCGCTTCAATTTCCTTGAGGATTTGTTCAGCCGTCACGCTACCGATCTTACCACCGGTCTGCTGCGTCTCCAAGCTTCCTCCTGCTCCTCCCTCGTCACTCGTCACCCGTCACTCATCACTTTGCTTCATCGTAAGCTGCTTACGATGCATGAATGGTCCGCATTATTCAGACACGAAGCGACGAATTACATTGTCGAACTCGTTATGCGTGCCGATCCAGAACCAATAGGCCGTATCGCCGCGCACGCGGGCCAGCGCGCGATATTGTAAACCGATCCGCACTGCCCAGAGCCCGGGCGCAAGTTGTTTCCAGCGTAACGACGGATGGCCGGGATTCTCCCGCCATAATCGGTAAGCTTTCCGCGCAACGTTGCGCACATTCTGTGGCACTGACTGATACGCGGCCCAGAAATCAGGCGTCGTTGATGACTTCATCCAGCGGTTTCACCCGCCCGGCGTCGATGTCGGCATCGACTTTCTTGAGCCAGCCCTCGAGCTTGCCCGATTGCGCCGCCGATTCCAGCGCGCGATCGAATCGCTCCGCCTCCATTTCGTCAACTGCGCGCGAGACTTCGCGAAAATCAGCGTCCGGTAAGGCCTTGATCGCTTCTTTGATTTCCTGAACGCTCACGCTGTCGATCTTATCACCGCTTGAGAATGCGGCCAAGTTCGCACGCGACCACCGCGCATCGTAAGCCGCTTATGATGGATGAACGGCGCAAGGGTCGCAGTTTGCTCGTCAGTCGCTCGCCGCACCGTAGGCCTGGCGCAGGCGGGTCACCTGTCACTCGTCACTATTTTTCACCACAGAGGACACGAAGTGCACGAAGAACTGTGAGGTGGTTTTTCAATCGATGCTCATGCTCATAACCGTGCTCGAGAACTCGCTAGTCGCGCCGTAGCGATTAGCGAAGGCGGATCACTGTTCTTGCCATCTTCTCTGTCGTCCCGCAGCTACGCCACCGACCGAATTTCGCCAAGCCGAATGTTAAAACCCGCCGCGGTGCGGCAATCCACATCAAGGGAACACTCCTCGGCAAACGAGCGAGAACGTAATGTTTAGATTTCGCCCGACTTTCGCCCCGAAACGGTCAGCGCGCTAATGTGCGCAAGGCAGCCTGCAGCCGTAGCCCGAAGTCATTCTCGTCGGTGACCATCGTGACTGGCACCGTCGACGCCGCAGTCAGCCAGCGTGCGTCGAGGTGAATGTTTCGTTGCGCTTTTTTGGCGTACACGAGAATGGGGATGCCGCGACGACCTGCCACGTCGACGTGTTCGTAAATCCAGAGTTCATGGGGCTTCTCAAGTTCTTCCTCGGTCACGGCAACGATAATTGCGTCGCACTCCCATAGATCGCTCTGAGCTTCATTGCTTATCGACGAACCAATAAGATTACGATCGAGGCCTTGGTAAAAAAATGGCACCATGCCAGCTTTCGTAACGATCCGGCTTGCTTCGGCTGTCCAGTTGTTTCCGAGAGTATTTGTGACGAATATGAACACGTCGAGTGCAGGAGAACTTGAACCTTCCTGCCTTTGATTCGGACGCGCCACCCCGGAATCTAGCGCGACAATCTACTCAATCACAGCGGATGAAACTGTCTCCCGCGATCGCAGTTTGCGCATATGCGCAATCTTTGTCTCAATTAGCTCTCGTGATCCGATGTCGGAACGATGATATACCGGCCCTTTGATACTGGCTGCCGCTCGCTCGGCAATGCATTCGGCTTGTTCAAGCTCATCAGCAATACCAACAACAGCTACTGCGCGGGAACCGGTTAAGTACTTCTTACTATCACGCTCGTCAATCGCCGCCTCGAACACTTGTAAGTTCTCTGAATTCCTAATCGCGGAAATGATGATTTCTGAACCAGCGGCAGGATTCTCCGGGTAATTCTGTGGAACGATGTATTTGCAAACGGTTGCGCGTTGCGCGAAGGACAAACGAACTCGGTCCAATGTTCCATTGATGATCGACTCGCACACCGCGGCGAAGTCCGTTTCGAGTATCGACAGAATATTCAGTGCCTCCGGATCCCCAAATCGCACGTTGTACTCAATTAGTCTGATCCCGTCAGCGGTAGCAATAAAGCCGCCGTACAAAATACCTTTATACGGCTCGCCGACGTCACGAATTAACGCTGCAATTACATTTTCATTTGTCGCCTGAGCATCATCCACGTCAGATCGGCGCAAGAAAGGCAGGCTTCCATCCCTGTCTGAATAAGAACCCATTCCACCTGTGTTTGGGCCCGTGTCGCCAATTCCAACCCGTTTGTGATCTTGCACGATTGGCATGTGCGCAACTGTCTTGCCATCGCAGAAGGATTGAAGACTAAATTCTTCACCATCGAGCTTTTCTTCGATCAGAACCGACCGTTGGCCAGAAGAAAACAATTCACGGCAATAGTCGACAGCCTCGCTTAGCGAGAACAGATGCACATCGGACACCTTTACGCCTTTCCCGCCTGTCAAGCCGTCCGGTTTGATAACGAAATGTTCAAGCTCATCGAGATATGACTCGACGCCGTCAAGACCTGTAAACACGCGAAATTTCGGATTGCCGCCGATATCGTGTTTCTCCAGCAATTGCCGCGTATACACTTTGCTCGCTTCCAATTTCGCCAACTTCCGAGTTGGACCGACGCATGGAATGCGTAGTTCGTCGCGTAATAGATCCACGAAGCCGGCGGCAAGTGGCTCCTCTGGACCGACAACAACGAAGTCAGGCTTGAACCTCGTTGCATTGCGTCGCAGTTCTTCTTGCGCTTTCGCTAACGATTTAGCGGTTAGCCCAATCTTACCGGACGAAAGGTTTCGCACAGGTCTTTCGATCTGCGGGCTTTTTTCGAGCGTTCTTACGAGTGCGGTCGTTCTACCGTCTTTTCCGATTACAGCAGCTCTCATTTCGACGTACGCATGCCTAATTATTGCGACAACCCCCGCGGCACTTGGGGGTTAACGGAAAGGGTCAACAAATTACCTGGTTTTGCGGCGAGACGCAATGCGCTTGCTGAATTTGCACTACAGGGCCTCGGTCGGAACGGAGCGCCGATGAGATGAGATGACGAGGCTCGAGACAACAGACCGAGCCGAGCGCCGGGATTCACCTTGGGCAGACTATACCTAGTGTCTGACATTGCCGTCAACACAATATTTTGCGCTTTTTCCATATTCGCAAGCTACCGATCACCAACATAATAGCCAATTGATGGATTGCAGAATTATCTCGCGATCCAACACAGTTTTGGGCAGCGTATACCTAAATGGGCCCGTCTCGACTGTGGCTCCGAACCGTCGAGCAGTTTCGCGTTCGTATTCCGGCGGAAGCTGCCGAAGTCGTTCCTTGGCTGAAGGCAACGGCTGGATTCCAGACTGAAGCAGTTGGGTTTCTCGGTCCGCACGGCCAGTTCATGATTTCGAACGAGCTTCCCGGCGCAACGACGGTGGCTGCAATTCAACAAACGCTCGCTAGAACTGAAATGCTTCCCGTCGAAGCCGCTTCAACATGGGCCAAGTTTGCCCGATTTACGGCGATGTCGTGGCCGGTGAATTTCTCATTCGAGAAAACTGGCAGATTCGCTTTCGGATTTCCCGAAGACCCACGCGAACTCGAGATTCTTTCGCCCACAGGGCGTGTTGCAGTTTACGCGGTCAACCGCGTCTTAGAGGTTTGGAAGATGGACGCTTGGTTCACACACGTGCGGACCGCAGCCGAGGATATTACCCAGGTAATTGCCACGGCGGAAGCCGAACTCCGAAGTAGAGGATGATCGACACCGAAGCCAAGCAATCAGCCGAGCCCTTGCGAGCTCGGCTGTTTGTTAATGCTTGGTCGTAGCGACTTGGCTTAATAGTCCATACCGCCCATGCCGCCGCCGGGGGGCATTGGTGGAGTTTTCTCCTTTTCGGGAATCTCGGTGACCAATGCTTCGGTGGTGAGGAGGAGGCCGGCGATGGACGCGGCGTTTTGCAACGCGCTCCGGGTGACCTTGGTCGGGTCGACGATGCCGGCCTTGACAAGATCGACATATTCGCCTTTGGCGACGTCGTAGCCTTCGTTGCCTTTGCGCTTCTTGACTTCCTCGACGACGAGCGCGCCTTCGGCGCCGCCGTTATCGGCCAGTTGACGAGTCGGTTCCTCGACCGCGCGGCGCACGATCTGGACACCGATTTTTTCGTCGGCCTCGAGGTCTTTGATGTTGTCGAGCGCTTTCTGCGAGCGGAGCAACGCGACTCCGCCGCCCGCGACGATGCCTTCCTCGACTGCCGCGCGCGTGGCGTGCAAGGCGTCTTCGACTCGCGCCTTTTTCTCTTTCATCTCGGTCTCGGTCGCCGCGCCGACATTGATGACGGCCACGCCGCCCGCGAGTTTCGCGAGCCGCTCCTGGAGTTTCTCTTTGTCGTAATCGCTGGTCGTCTCTTCAATCTGACGACGGATCTGCGCGACCCGGCCCTGGATATCGGCCTGTTTGCCCGAGCCTTCGACAATGGTGGTGTTCTCCTTGTCGATGGTGACGCGCTTGGTCCGGCCGAGGTCTTCGAGCTTGATGTTCTCAAGCTTGATCCCGAGGTCTTCGGTGATGCAACGCCCGCCGGTCAGCACCGCGATGTCTTCGAGCATCGCCTTGCGACGATCGCCGAAGCCCGGGGCTTTGACCGCGCAGACCTGCAACGTGCCGCGCAATTTGTTCACGACCAAGGTCGCGAGCGCTTCGCCTTCCACGTCCTCGGCGATGATGAGCAGCGGACGCCCGGCTTTCGCGACTTTCTCGAGCAACGGAAGCAGGTCCTTCAAGCTCGAGATTTTTTTCTCGTGAATGAGGATGTAAGGATTGTCGAGCACGGCTTCCATGTCTTCCGCGTTCGTGACGAAATACGGAGAGAGATAGCCTTTGTCGAACTGCATGCCCTCGACCACTTCGAGCGTGGTCTCGATCGATTTCGCTTCCTCGACCGTGATCGTGCCGTCCTTGCCGACCTTGTCCATGGCGTCGGCGATGATCTCGCCGATCGTCTTGTCCCAGTTGGCCGAGACGGTCGCGACCTGCGCGATCTCGGTGCGCTCGCTCACTTTCTTGGAGAGCTTCTTCAGCTCGGCGACGATCGCGTCGACGGCTTTCATGATGCCGCGCTGGAGCGAAGTCGGGTTGGCGCCGGCGGTGACGTTGCGCAGGCCTTCCTTGTAGATGGACTCGGCGAGGATCGTCGCCGTCGTCGTGCCGTCGCCCGCCACGTCGGATGTTTTCGACGCGACTTCGCGGACGAGCTGCGCGCCCATATTTTCATACGGATCTTCGAGCTCGATCTCTTTCGCGACGGTCACGCCGTCCTTGGTGATCGTCGGGCTGCCGAATTTTTTGTCGAGAATCACGTTGCGCCCGCTCGGTCCGAGCGTCGCCTTCACGGCTTTCGCCAGTTTCTCGACCCCGCGCAGCAACGTGTGCCGCGCGTTTTCATCGAATTGTAATTGTTTAGCTGCCATGTGTTTTAGTTATTGGTTATTGGTTAAAAGTTATCCGGGCTGACTATCCGATGATGCCGAGGATGTCGTCCTCGCGCATGATCAGATAATTGTCGTTGTCGATCTTGATCTCGGTGCCGCCGTATTTCGAGATCAGCACCTTGTCGCCTTTCTTCACCGTGAAATCGACTTTCTTGCCGTTGTCATCGATTTTGCCGGTGCCAAGAGCGACCACTTTGCCCTCCTGGGGTTTTTCCTTGGCGGTATCGGGAATGATGATCCCGCCTTTTTTCACTTCCTGCTCTTCGAGCGGCTGCACCAGCACCCGATCGCCGAGCGGTTTTACGTTAACTGTTGCCATAAGCGTTTAGTTTTTGTGTTTCTGTTTTTTGGTTGAGCCGGCGACTGTCGATCTTGCGATCGTCACCGGCAAATTGTTTCTAGGTTGAATCTGGGGAGCACACGCGCCCTCGCGTGTCGGTTGCGGCGACCTCGCCGCAACCATCTTCAAAATTGCAATCTCCGCGGGAATTCGTTGGGCATTCGGCGAGGGCGCCGAATGCAGCACGCGAGGCGCGTGCGCTCCCCGGAACTGTGTCGCTACGCGCCATCATTTCTTCTTGTCTTCGTCGACGACTTCGAACTCGGCGTCGACGACGTCGCCGTCGCCACCTCCTCGACGGCCAGCGCCTTGGTCCGAGCCGGACTGGCCGCTGGCGCCGGGACGCGCGCCGGCTTCAGGGCCGGGTTGCGGGCCTGCGCCGGGCGGCGGGCCGGCTTGCGCTGAAGCTTGTTTGTAAAGCTCGGCGCTGATGTCCTGGAATTTGTTCTGGAGATCGTCGTAGGCGCGCTTGATCGCGTCGGTGTCGTTGCGATTGATCGCGTCGCGCACGGCGGCGATGGCGTCCTCGACCGGTTTACGTTTGTCGGCTGGGACTTTGTCGCCGAGTTCTTTCAACTGTTTCTCGCACTGATACGCGAGCGTGTCGGCGTTGTTCTTGATCTCGATCGCTTCCTTCGCCTTTTTGTCTTCCTCGGCGTGCGCCTCGGCGTCGCGCTGCATCTTTTCGACTTCTTCCTTGCTCAAGCCGCTCGAACCGGTGATGGAAATTTTTTGCTCCTTCCCGGTGCCGAGATCTTTCGCGTTGACGTGCAGAATGCCGTTGGCGTCGATGTCGAACGTGACTTCGATCTGCGGGACGCCGCGCGGGGCCGGCGGAATTCCATCGAGATGGAAAACGCCGAGTTGTTTGTTGTCGCGCGACAACGGGCGTTCGCCCTGGAGCACTTTGATTTCCACGCCGGGCTGATTGTCGCTGTAAGTTGAGAAGATCTGTGATTTCCGCGTCGGGATGGTGGTATTGCGCGGGATCATCGATGTCGCCACGCCGCCGGCGGTTTCGATTGCCAAAGTGAGTGGCGTAACATCGAGAAGCAGCACGTCTTTGACGTCGCCACGGAGCACACCGCCCTGAATGGCCGCGCCGACCGCGACGACTTCGTCCGGGTTCACTCCCTTGTGCGGCTGTTTGCCAATGAGGCTGCGCGCTGTGTCGACGACTTTCGGCATCCGCGTCATACCGCCGACGAGCACCAGCTCGTTGACGTCGCGCTCGGAAATCTTCGCGTCGCCCAAACACGCTTTCACCGGCGGAATCGTGCGCTGAATCAAATCATCGGTGAGCTGCTCGAGCTTCGAGCGAGTGAGTTTTTTCTGAATGTGCTTCGGCCCGCTCGCGTCCGCGGTGACGAACGGCAGATTGATCTCGTATTCCTGCGAACTCGAGAGCGCGATTTTCGCTTTCTCGGCTTCCTCCTTGATCCGCTGAATCGCGTCGGGTTGCTTGGTCAGATCGATACCGCTGTCCTTCTTGAACTCGGCCACGATCCAATCCATCACCTTCGCGTCCCAATCGTCACCACCAAGGTGGGTGTCGCCGTTGGTCGCTTTCACTTCGAAAACGCCATCGCCGATCTCGAGCACCGAAATGTCGAACGTGCCGCCGCCCAAATCGTAGACGGCGATTTTCTCGTCTTTTTTCTTATCGAGACCGTAGGCAAGCGACGCCGCCGTCGGCTCGTTGATGATTCGCAACACTTCGAGCCCGGCGATCTTGCCCGCGTCCTTGGTCGCATTGCGCTGTGAATCGTTGAAATATGCTGGGACCGTGATGACGGCCTGGGTAATTTTTTCGCCGAGCTTCGCTTCCGCGTCGGCTTTCATCTTCGACAAAATCATGGCCGAGATTTCCGGGGGCGAAAAAGTCTTGCGCTCGCCGGCGACTTCGACTTGCACGTGCGCGTCGCCGTTCGCGGCCTTTACGATTTTGTAGGGGACTCGATGTTCTTCCTCATGCACTTCATCGAACTTGCGGCCCATGAACCGCTTGATCGAGAACACGGTGTTCTGC
>Ga0081539_10000404_pt1 | contig 92806 bp, 75 predicted proteins | sample TabmetS4T2R2_FD_71023 | JGI IMG/M metagenome (GOLD analysis project Ga0081539, IMG submission 71023) | Tabebuia heterophylla rhizosphere microbial communities from the University of Puerto Rico - S4T2R2 | ecosystem: Host-associated > Plants > Roots > Rhizosphere ...
ACGATGGGCAATGAGGTGGAAACCCGCCCTGAACGCGTTCGCCATCACCTTCGAGGGCCGGATCAACCCGGCCGGGAACTGATCATGAGACCAGATCAGATCCACCGTTTATCTGATACTTCCTGAAGATTTGAAGGTTTGCGCTCTTTGGGTCGTTGCTCCGTGTATGAGATCGGGTGACGGGCGGTGAGGTCGAAACACTGGCCACATGGGCAAGCTCGTCGAAATGGATGGCGGAGGTCTCGGGTTGCCGCTGGATTGCTGCACGAGCAGGTACGTCTGTGTCTTGGCAGAGCTACTACCTCCGGTCGGAGTCGCCCGGCGACGTTCGGAAGGCGGGGGGAGGCCGGCGATGGGGGCTCTAGATGACCGGGGGGGTCTGGATGTTGGCAAGGAGTCATTTGTCGTGTGCCGGCGTGTTCGCGGTCTGCGGCGGCGACGGCTGTCGGGAGACGCTCACGTTCAAGACCCCGGCGGACTCGTAGCGGTGATGCGGGCCAGGCTGCGCTTGGAAGACATGACGGTGGTGGCGATGGAGTCGATGTCGGCGTACTGGGGAGCCGCCGTTCTACTGCGTGGAGGACGTGGTGGACGTGTTGCTCTCTGTAACCACGGGGACAGCTATAGCCGATTGCGCAGGTCGACGCCGTCGCCGGTGGCGCGGCGTGTCGGTGGTCGGGGTCTTGCGGCGCGACCAGCTGCTAGGCACGGGCAAGTTGCCGTTGATGACGACGGTGACGACGACGCTCGGGGAGTGCGAGTCGGTCATCCCGTGCTGCTTGGGGCCGAGAACGAACAGGTAGTTCTCAGGGGTGCCGATGGGGAGCACTTTCCGGCTCATGTCGAGGACAACGAGGATGGAGAGGCGGGCGCCGTCGGCGGCGGCGTACTGGGTGGGCTGGCCGATGTACTTGGTGGCGGACTCGCGTGTGACGGGCTGGTTGCGCGCAACCTTCAGTTCAGCAGTAATTCCGTCGTGCCGGGTGTCGAGGTACCCGTGGCCGAGTGCGGTGCCGCGTTCGACTCGTCCTGCCAGTGTTGGGTCGGCTAGGAGGGCCGCGTGGAGGTCGTCGTGGAACTGGCGTTCTCTCACGTACTGGCCGCGGCGGTACTTCTTGTTCCATGTCATTGCGAGCCCGGCGCGCGATATCGCGTTCAGGAGCCGGGCGAACGGTTGGAGCTGGCTGTGTGGGTAGCCGGCGGCGGCGAGCTTCTCGTAGATGCCGAGCAGGTGCTCGTCGAACACCTCGTATTGGGTGGTGGCGTCGCGGGCCGGGTCGTAGGGACGGACGCGGAACTCACGGTGGCCGGCGACGTCGAGGGGCTGGCTCTTCGGGTTGCCGTCCTGGTCGGTGCCGCGCCAGGTGAGGCGCACCAGGATCGGGGGTGCGTGCTGGGTGGTGGGGACGGCGTACCGTACGTGGAGGCTGCCAGTTCCTACGTAGGTGTCCGGGTCACCGGTGTACTGGTGGCGCCCCCATGTGAGCGCGGGCCGCTGAAGCTCGGTGTCGTTCAAGGTGCTGATGAGTTCAGCGTCCAGCCGTTCGACCCACGAGGGCCACGGGTCGGTCTGAACCTGCAGAGTCAGGGTGTGGGTGCGGCCCGGGTCGACGATGGCAGGACCGGTGAGGAGCGTGTCGTCGATGGACACCAGGGCGACTGCGACCGTTGCACTGTCCGGCTCAGGTTCCGCGGGCGGCGTCCACGGCTCGAAACCGTGCTGGCGTTCGGATGAGCGGATGAATAGCAACGGCGCCGGGAGGCCTGCCGCAGCGGTGAGAACTGTGCTCAGGTCGAGGGGTGCGGCCGGGTCGGGGTCTGCCGCGAAGACTGCCCGCAAGGCCCGGGCGCGCCGGAGGAGCGGATCGTCGTCACGGTAGGTGTCCAGGTCGATGGCGGCGGCGCGGCGCGCTGCTGCGGTCCGGTGCGCGAGGGCCTGGGCGACGTCGGCGTTTAGGTCGGCGCTCTCAGCATCGAGGAGATGCGCGACAGCGTCGAGCAGCCGTCCGGTGATCACGACGCCGCCGTGGGTCGCCGTCCCCGTTGATCTCCCCCCGCGCTGAATGACGGCCGCTAGGTCACGCAGCCGCTGCGCGCGCGCCTTGAACCGTTCGGCTGGGTCGGTCAGCTCGACGGGACCGATCGCTGTTTGGTCGGCCGGCGTATCTGTGAGCGCGGCGGTGACCTCGGCCGGGCTCGGAATGTTGAGCAACGTGCAGACGACCGCTGCGCGGACTGCGGCAGCCGTCACGAATGGCCGCAGCCACCGTAGGTCGTCCTCCGAGTGATCCAGGCAGGTGCCCATCGCGGCCCCGACCTGGTCCACCGCCTCGTGCACCTTCTCGTCGTTCGGCAAGTTCGGTGCTAGGGTCACCTGCAGCCGTCCGACCGCGGCCGCGAGCGCGAGCAGAGCACGTTGTGAGTTGCGAGCCGGCTCGTTCGGAATACGAGTCAGAGCACCCTCGAGCAGCGCCACGACATCGGTCCGACGTTCTGCTCGCGCGAGGACCTCGGCATACTCCATCGACCCGTAGTGCGACTCCTGAGAGTGCATCGCACCGACCTCGATGATGTCAGCCGCTGGGATACCGGCCAGGCCGGCGCCGCAGTCGAGAAGACCGTTCAGCGCCTCCTCAGCCTCGTCGCCCTGCCGGAGCCCGTAAGTGTTTCGCGGTGCCAGCGCCAACCACAACACCGCCAGCTCCGGCGCAATCCGCGCGTCCGGCTGCCACGGCTGCTCGGCCACCTTCGTCGCCTGATGCCACTCGAGTTTCGGAACCCGCGCCAGGGCCTTCTTCTCCAGTTCAGCGAGCGCAGCGAGGTCCGGCACGTGGCGCCGCAGCGCCGAGAGCGATGTCAGGAACGTGTCCAGGTGCTCGGCGACGTTGATGCCCTCTGTCACTGTCGCAGCGTGCAAAGCCAACCGAATCCGTGACTCCTGGTCCGGCCACGGAAGCCGGCACGCGGCCGCGAGGACGGCATCGACCACAACGACGTACGCGTCCGAGACGAGAGCCGGGAGAAGGTCCGCGACTGTAGACGGGAGCGCGTGGGTTCCACCTATGGTCGTCCAGGCCTCCAGCGCCGCTGCGCGGAGTCCGGGGTCGGCATCGACCAGGTAAGTGTGGAGGGTCGGAAGGATGGCCTGAAGCACCCGGGGCTGGTTCCCGTGGAGGCGGCCGACCTCGCCGAGGGTGCCCAGGAGCTGGTACACCACCTCGGGACCAAGGTCGTTGTCGCGTTCGCTCATGATGAGCGCCGTGATGGTTTCGCACACGGCCAACGGGTCGGTCGACGATGCGGACTCGACCGCGCTCAACAGGCGCTGCCCGGACTGGTACAGGCTGTTCTTGCGCGACCACGCCTCCATCCCCGCGAACGGGTCCGGCGCAGCGGTCGGGATGAGCGCGCTCTTCTTTTCCGTGAGCCGGTGCCGGGTCAGCGTCACGAACGCACCCAGGGTCGCGTCCAGGTGTCCGGCGAGGGCGTCGCGGTGCCAGCGGCCCATCCGCTCGATGGACTCGGCCGCGGAGAACATCACCTGGTGCCCCCACGACTCATCGGTGCGGGCGAGGAGAAACCTGAACGCCGCATCGGTGACCGCCGCCGCCTCCTCAGGCGTCGTCACCGGGTCATGAGCGCGACGGTGGACGTACTCGGTGTCCACCATGTCCAAGGCATGTCGGACCGAGCCGACGAGACCGTCACGAGTCTCCTCGGGTGCGTGCCGACCCGCATCCTCCAGCAATCCCGCAACGCGGACCGGGGCGGCGACGAACATCCGGCCGAGTGCCCTCTCGGCGGTACCGACCGTGCCAGGGTCGTAACTGTCCTCCGGAGGAACACTGAGAGAAACGGCCAGATTCGGCAGCAACTGGATAGCCAGCTCTAGATGGGTGCTCGCGAGCTGCTCAACAGCGCCGGCGGCGGCCCACCGGTCGAAGTCGGAGACCTGGCGCGGCTGGTGGGCTTGGTTCATGATGAGGCCCGTTACCGCGGGCCGCGGCAGCAGCCCACCCAACCGTGCCACCAGCTTGTCCGGACACAGGTCCGCGACGACTCGCAACGGGCCTGGGTCATTCGCCTGCACCATCGGCATGGGGCCGGAGAAGTGATGGTCAGCGGGTGTCTTCGACCCCGCCAACGCCACGACCGCCCATGTGACCGCATCATCGATCGCCGCTGCGTCCACCAAATCCGGGTGATCGGTCAGGCAGCGGCCCGCCTCCAGCGACGGGAACGTCCGCAACGCCGCCAGGGCAGCCGCCACCAGGCGTTCCGCGAGCTCCGGGCGCCGGGACGTCAGATGCCGCAATGGCTCCAGCAGCTCAGCAAGCCCCACGCTCTCCACCACATCGAACAGCTCGTCGATGATGCGCCCATCGAACCGGTCCGCCGCACGACCAGCAACCGTCATCAGCCGGCGCCGCGCCGCGGCCGTCGCGTCGGCGTCGACCTCAATCGCCGGGTTCGGATCGAGAACATCGAGGTCGTCCAGGATGCCGGCGGTCGCCGGGTCCGCAGTCGCCCGCAGGCTTCGCCGTCGCTCCACGCGCGCAGCTCGCGCGACCCCCCGGACCCGCAACTCCTCCGCCCGCTCGGCTTCCTCGGCCTCGGCCTGCTGCTGCCGGGCTTGAGCCTCGGTCTCTAGGTTCGGAAGTCGCCCCGTCGGAGTCCGCATGTCGCAGCCCACGCAGTGCTCGGCGTAGAACCCGAGTGTCACGTGGTCCAACCGCATCCCGGACATGTTCCCGATGGCGATTGGGCACTCCACGCGCCGGGAGTTCAACGGCAGCCCGGACACTTCCTCTAGCATCCCGCGGCCGCCGGACTCGACGAACCGCATGTGCCGGCAGTGATTCGCAGCTAGCGTCATGATCCGAGCGTTCTCGTGACCCAGCTCGAAGTACTTGGCGAACTCTGCCTCGTCCAACCGTCCACTTCCGCTCATGGGTCACCCACCGACGCCACTAGTCTGATGCACGCTACCGACACGATTCCAACCGGCGATTCGCGTACGCCATCAAGTGCGGCTACCTGGCCGTGAACCCGGCCATCGGGACGGCGCCGAAACAGTCGAGGGTGAACCAGTCGAGGCTCGAGCTGCGGTTTCTGACTGAGGTGGAACTGGAGATCGCCGTTCAGCTGGCCGCGAGATATGGGGATGTACTTGCTGTTGCGGCCGAAGAAGGACCCGACCTTCGACCGGGGCCAGCGGCTCGCCTACAGCACCAGAACGGTCTCGTATCGCGCGCGCGTGCATGCGACGTACAGCTTCCGGTGGAGGTCCTCATCAGGGTCCAGGCCCGCGAGGAGAACGGCCTGCTCGGCTGGCCTTAGACATAGGCCCACCCTGTCCCACTCCCCGCCCTTTGCCTGGTGAGTGGTCAGCCCCGGCACAAGTTCACCCAGGTGCTGCGACCGGATGCGGAGAAGGTTCAACCGACTGGTGTACGCGGCGTGTGGAGCGCGCAAGCTTCGTGGAGATACCTCGGTCACCAGGTTGATCAACTTCTCGTACGCGGCTCGCAGCGCCGGCTGACCACCTGGACGGAGCAGATCGACGATCTGCTGGAACTCCGACTCAAGTTGATTCAGCACCTCACGCTCGGTGATCGCCAGCGCCGTCAGGGAGTCGTTGAGATACGTCGCATCCAGACCGAGGGTCGTGCGCGTCATGTAGTTCAACAGTAGCGTCGCGCTCGCCTCCTCCGCAGTGCCCTTGAACGACCCGTACGCGATGGGCAGCACGCTGTCGGACAGCTCCCACAGCGGCTTCCACTCCACAGCGAGGACGGCGTTCAGCTCGCCAACTTGTGCCTGCGGTTGCGCAGCCAGCACGACTGGGCGACGTGCACGCAGGTCATCCGCGACTTGCGCTTGACCAGAGCTTTGCCAGCGAAACGATCTAGTGAGCGCCCGAGTCGCAACTCCTGCACCTGCGGTGAGGGCTCGGACGGCGGCAGGCTTCGCGCCGCGAAATAGGTAAAGCGCCTGCCACGGGTCGCCCACCAGGGTGACCCGGACCTCGGCCGCAATGGCCGCTTTGACCAGATTGAGGTCGAGATCGTTCGCGTCGAAGATCTCATCGACGATGATTGCCCGGAACGACTCCGCGAGACGCCCCTCCACGAACGCCGCGAGCTCCGCGTCCTTCATTGCGAGCTCGAGCACTCGCCGGATGTCGTCGTGTGTGCACTTGCCTTCGTACAGGTATGGAACGCATTCGGGGGCGGGGTACGTGTAGACGTAGGCGCGCAGGAAGCCTGTCTCGACATGGATGGTGCTCCCGCGCAGCTGGAGCTTGTAGTAGGTGCGGTGCCGCAGTGTCGTCGTGAACGCCGCCCAGCTGTCGCGCACGTCGAGTGTCGTATGGCCGTTCGGCCACGTCACCAGCCCGGCGCGGAGCATGTCGTGGACCAAGTCGCTGATCACGGTATCGAGGGTGATGATCCTATGCGGCCACCTAAACGCGGCGGGACCCCACAGCCGCTGAATGCGGCGACGGAGGTTCCAGGTGGCAGCCCGGGTGAAGCTGACAGCCACGACCGCGCGCTCGTCACGTCGGCGGGCAGGATTGAACCGTTCGACACCGAACCGGTGCGCGGCGACGGTCGTCTTTCCCGTCCCTGGTCCAGCCTCGATGAACAGCGCATCACCGGGGAAGGCGGAGGCGATCTTCTGCTCGAGCGTGAGGCCACCTGCGAGCGAATCTGAACTGGAAGCGACGCTCACGTCTCCGCGTCTCCACCAAATGTCGCGTCCGCTGCGCCGTCTTCCGCCGGACCAGAGGTGCTACTTGGCAGGGCGCTCGCTGGAACAACTTCGTATAGAAACTCAAAGATGCGGACCATCGGATCCGGAACAACGACAGCGCTCGTTCCGGCTGATCGCTGTTCCTTCATCCGTGCAGCAACCGCGAGTGCAAAATCGGCCTTCCTGGTCGCCCCCGGCCCAGCAGGAACGGTTGCCCCGCTCACCTTGTATGTGCCCCGGAAGAACGCGTGAATAGTCGTGGCGTCGATCGGCGACGGCGCGGTGAGCCCGATGTCGTTGATCGCATCGCCTATCAGCGTCTCGTTCCCCGTCGTGATCTCCGGCTCCAGCGTCGGGTGACTGTGCTCTATACGTAGTACATCGGGATCGTGCGCGCTTGCCCACGACGGTTGTGTCGGCGCGGCCGCAAAGTCCAGGTCAGAGTCGCGTAACACCGCGAGGCGGCGGCACAGCTCGTGGTCCTTCGTTGCGAGTAGCCTCGGCGCCCATGGGCCAACCTTCGTCATCATCGGAGCAATCGTTAGAGCATCGATGAACGCCTGCTTGTCCAGATCTTCTCCGGCCCACGCCCATCCGAACTCGCGGACCACTGCGCTTTCGGTGACCCCTTCGACCAGAAGAACACGTTCGGCGAACAAGGCCGACGATCGGATCGCATCCATGTGGAGGCGCGCCCTCCTGAGCACGGCGTCGCGATCAGTGATCGGGATAGTCGTGATGGCATGCGCGACCGGGCTGCCAGATGCGTCGCGCCGCATCACGACCAACTCCTCGGGATCAGACGAGGTGATGATCTCGTTTGCGTGGGTTGACAAGATCACTTGCAGTTCCGGACGCCGTTCGACCTCGCGCCGCAGGTAGCGGACCAGGGAGTGCTGCAGTTGCGGATGAAGGTGCGCCTCCGGCTCCTCGATCAGCACGGTCACGTGGAAGGCATCGTCGGGGAAGAACGAGTCCTCCACACTCGCCCGTTCGGCATCGGCCTGGTGCAAGATCCGGTCGGCCTCGGCTTCCGCAGCGGCGCTGTTGTCCCATTCATGCCTGACTTGCTCCGACGCCGACTGTCCGGACGCGGACGCTACCGCTTCATCACCGGCTGCGCTCCCGACCGCCACGGCCAGGGCGGCCACCGCCGGATCCGGGATAGCCGCCAGCGTCACCGCGATGTGCAACAGATTTACATAGCCGAGGCCTGCGACTTCGAGGGGAAGCGCATGCTCCCGCCCTTCGAGACCGGCGAGCATCAACTCGAGCACTCGGGCCAAGTACTGGTCGTCGGCGACCTGGCCCCGGACATACGGCCAGTTGCGAGAAACACCCGACGACAGGGACCGCAGGTGGACATCGACTCGCTTCTCAAGCTCCTCCAGCAGCGGGTCCTTCGCCAGCAACTCAAGCAGAGCCGACGCGCGAGCACGTAGCCCGGTCAGATCCCGCCCACGGCCCAAGTTCTGCTGCTGCGCGCGAAGCAACTCGACAAGGATCCGCGTTTCACGCCGGGCAAGCTCGTCGACCGGATTCCGCCAGGCCGGAAGATGAACGAGCAGTATTGACTCCTCGAGGTCGTTGCTGACCAGGGTTTCCGTTCGCACACTCCCAAGCCGCCTGCTCAGCGTCTTCGACCACGCCGCCGAGATGGCGCCTGGTGCGGAACGTCCAGTCATCTTCTGGATCTGCTGCCCGAGCGGCCCCTCGGTCGACGGGTCATCCTCGAAGCGGTACTCCAGTCCCACGAACCTGTCGCCGGCTGACAGGGCCGCGGCGCTCATGCCCGGGAGGTTCGGGAATCGCCGCCGGTGCCCAAGGTAGATCGCATCCGACAAGGTCGTCTTCCCTGCCGCGTTTGCACCGATCAAAACGGTGAACCGTCCCGGAAGGTCGACCTCGATGTCCCCGGCCACCGCTGATCGGTATCCGCGAACCCTGACCCGGCTCAAGTGCACGCGCTTCGCCCTTCCTCGAGAGCACTTTTAGTCGCCTCGATCAGATCCGTCGGTTCGAGCGAAATGCCTCGCCCCGTGCGCCAGACTATTCAGGAGGCGGGCCGGTCTGTGGTCTGAACACAGTCCTCGGGGGCAGCGTCCAGCAACTCATACAACGGCAAGAACCGCACCGGCTCCCCGCCAGGAGCCGCTCTGTACCGGTCAGCGCGTCCTGGAGTTCTGGGCGACGGGTTCCTCGACCTGCCGGAAGCCCGGGTCTAGTCCTTCAACTTCGTCTTCAGTGCTAACGCCGCCTGGAAGTCCGGGCTCCTCCGCTTGCGCCTCAAGTACTCATCGACCGCTTCGTCTAGAACCGCCTGAAGGGACCCGGCGCCAAACGCGAACATCGCAGCCTCCAATTCGAGGCGCCTCCGCTCGTCAACTCGGTAGCCAGTCGGTCGGCGCGGCGGAAAAGTGCGCAGAGGTCCGCGGCTACCGGCATCGGCCGGCCGCGGCGTGTACACACCCATCGTCGGTCTCTCCAAGGGATTTACTGTGAAACTATGTTTCCATGAATCCGCCCGAGAAGGCGACTGTGGCGCTGGCGGCCGAGGCCCTCGGATGGATGGGCGATCCGGTTCAGGTACGAATGTGTGGTGAGTCCGCGTGGGCGATCGCTGCCTTGAGCGCAGACGTCGACGGTGCCGCAACCGTCACAGGCGTGTTGGTCGCGGGTGCACCGGAAACGAACCCGACCGCGCGGGCGTCAGTGTTTGCGGGCTTCTGCCCGCGCGCGGTGCTCGTCACTGACGGTCCCGGCGTACTGTCCGTTCAGATGGACGCAGCCCTGCTCGATCAGGGCGTCGTTGTCGTTCGCGATGACGGCCATATAAATGTGCTCAGCACGGCAGGACCGCGGGTCACCCAACCTGGTACCGGGGAGGCCGGCTACCGCCGGCTACTCGAACAGGCGCACGATCGACTGATGAGCGCCATGGGGGGAGAACGGGTCGACTAGGCCCAGAACTTCAAGGATGCCGGCGTAGTCAGAGCGCTGACCTTGTAGTCCTTCACCAAGTTCGCTGCCACACGCTCGGCTACAGCGCAGGCGTCGGCCCAACTCGCCTGCGGGTCAGCGGCGCCGAGAATCTTGTTACGGAAATCGACCCAGCTCGCGACGTCGTGCATCTGTGCATCGGCGCGGACATCATTCGGCACCCGGCGGAACTCCTTGTTGAACCGCAGCAGATTCCGACCCATGCACGGTTCGCACGAGCAGTCGGTCAGCCCGGCGCCGCCCCAGTCCTCGAGCGCCCCAAGCCGGATGCCGCGCTGCCACGACATCAGCTGCCGCACCCATACCAGCGGACTCTGCGACCGCTCGTCCATCGACTTTCGCGCGTTTTGGTTCATCGGCCGGCCGTGGTGCCGGCCTGACGTGGAGAGGCCGATGGTGCCGAGGGTGCCGCCAGCTGCGGCGAACGCGATCGCGTGAGTGTCGGTGCGGAGCAGTTCGAACCGACGCTCGCCTACGGTGGCGGCATCCATCAGCATCCGCAGCGACTCAACCTCGTCGCGACCGCGGAGCGGGTCGAACTGGTCGGCGAGGACGATGGACAGGTTATCGTCGCAGTTCTGGATCGCCGCGAGAACCTGGTGAATGTTGTCGGCCCGCAGCCAGTACGACGACAGCGACACCACCCGGCTCACGTCGGTGGCGACGCCGCCAGAGAACGCCGCTTGCAGGCCCACGGTGTCCTTGCGGTCAACGAACGCGCCGGGCGAGCGAACCACATCCAAGCCGAGGCGACGCTGCTCGGCGACCCAGTCGGTCGCGAACAGGTACCTTTCGTCATCGTCACGCTCGATGTATCGAGCGGGGTCGTAGTCGACGCCGTAGACGTCACCGGCAGCGGCGAGCTGGTTAAGCGTCTTTAGCCCGGACTTGCCACTCACCGTCACACGCCCGGTGAGGTCGCGGACACGGCGGACCACGTCGACGTCACCAGATGTAAGGTACGCACCGACCATTCCGGTCTGCACCCGCCGCAACGTTGTCGTCATCTTGGATCATCCCGCTTGCGTATGTGGACTTACTAGCGTAAGAAGCAGGAGCGCAAGAATTCGGCGCGACACGTCCTCTAGGTCATCAACTTGACCTGCATATACGCCACGAGCGCGACAGCTTCGGCAGTTTCGTCGAGCCGTTGGAATGAGCGACCGCGCGCTGGACGTTTGATAGCCCGCCGGCGTCTGTGCCCGATCATGGGCTAAGCGGAAAACGGCTTCGCTGAGGAGCTCATGCCGGGACAGGCCGATCGAAGGCCGTATGCTCACCGCCGCAAAAAGGACAAACGAGTCCCGGTGATCGGGGTTGTCAATCTGGCCTGTCTCTTGATGGAAGGGAGGCTCGGCGGCAAGCTGGATGCCGCCGAGCCCGGGTGCTACTTCTCGTTCCGGACGCCCTTGTGCTGCCGCGGGCTGCCGTTGAGGATACGACCGGTCGTGGCGTCGCGCTTGTACCAGGTCTTGCCGACCTTGAACTCACTTCGACCACGGACTGCGCCGATCCGTCGGCCTTGTCCCGTGTTCTTGGCCATCTGCTTCACCTCCGTCTCCGAGAGCCCCGCAAGACCGGCAGTCGCTCTCTCTCAATAGGTAGTCGACGCAACCGACCGAAGAGTTAGCCCACGGTCAAGTGCGGCACTCCTCACACAGACCGCCGACGACGAGATGAGCCTGGTAGGCGAGGTAGCACTTCGTGCAGGTGACCTCGGACTGGGCGCGTCGCTCGCAGCGACACCGGTGACACGACGGACAGAACGGCTCCTTGCAGGTCGAGCAGGGGTAGCCCCGCACGGTGCGGGTCTGACCGCAGCAGGAGACCGACAGCTCACGACGCCGGTCGAACTCTCGCGGTGCGTCAAGATGAAGCCGCTCCGCGCCCCAGACGTCGGCCGCGGAGAACACGGCGACCACCCGTCCGGATAGGCCGACCGCGTCGACGTAGAAGTCCGCTCGGTTACCCCATGGCGTCTCCCAGAACGTCTTGCGGGTCAAGATGGCGCCATCGGCAAGCCTGGCGAGCGGATGCTCGGCCGGCACTGGTTGGCCGGGCCACGGGAACACCGTCGGCCATCCCTGCTCAGGATCGGGTTGCACGCTCGCGTACTCGACCCTGCCTGCGAGCCGGTCGATGATCACCACTGCACCGAGACCAGCCAGGCTGGACGCGAGCGCGATCCCGCACGCCGGCCGGCTGGCCTTGGTGGCGTCCATCAGCTCCCCGACGTGACGGGCCAACACCGGGCCGGCTCCGACCAGATGGGCCACGGCGGCATCCGGCAGCAGCAGCTGCGAGGCGATCCGGTCGCACACCGTCTCCAGCATCTTCGTCGGCTCCGGCTGCTCGGCGAGCCAGTCATAGACATCGTCGACATGATCGACTAGCCAATGCCCCAGCTCGTGCGCCAACGTAAAGTTCTCCCGCCGGTTGCCGGTCCGCCGGTAGAGGATGACCCCGTCACTCAGGTAGGAGGTGCCGTCGCACATGCCGCCGTCCGCGCGCACCTGATCGAGCTTGTCGACTGGACGCACAGTCAACCCGAGACCCTCGCGCAATGCGGCTAACGGCGACTCAGCGAACCTCGGTCCCAGCCCGTCCGGCAGCTGGTCGAGGGCCAATGCAGCGCATGAGTCAACGGTTGCTCGCACCGGGTCCGTCCTCTTCTAGCGCGGCCACCAACGCTTCCAACGAGTTCAGCATCTGATCAGCATCGGGCTGCCCACCCCGGTGCACCGAGGTCGCCAGCCGAGCGGTCAACGCCGAGGTCGCCAGATCCGGCGAGGTGCGGCGCAGCTGAGCCCACCGGACCACCAGCGCCTTGAACCTGGGTGTATCGGTGACAGCCCGGAGCTCAACGCTCGCCGGCGAGGCGCCGAGATCGACGGTCAAGGAGTCGATGGTGGATCCGGTGATCTCAGCGATTGCCTGGATCAGCGCCGGGGACACCTCTTGGCTGCCTTTGGTCTGCCAGTTGAAAACGTCACCCGTCGAAACCTTCCACCCTCGCTCAGTCAACGCCTGCGAAAGGTCGCTCGGCTTGATGCCCGCTGATCTGGTGACCCGGGCGAGTGCCCGCGGGTCCAATGATCGGGTCGGGTCCGGCACCAGACCGAGCATCGCGGCCACGGGGTCGTCCGCCAGCGGCGGCGCTCCGTGAGCCTCCTCCCAGAGCAGATCGGCGACCGCCAGCAACGCCGAGATCTCGCTGCGCTGGTCCTCGTCCAGCTGCTCGGATACCGACCGGCGGCCCTGCACGTACCGGTCAATCGCGGCCTCCACAGCCGCGTCGCGATCTTCGTTCATGGTTTCACCCCCTCGCTCTCCAACGCCTCCCGCAAGATGCGCAAGGCCTCCTTGGCCATCTGACTCACTCGCCCCGGCGTCACCCCGAGCTCCGCAGCCACCTGCTGACGCGGCCGTCCCAATTGGATGTAGTCCCGGACCACCGCTCGGTGCCGAACGTCCAGCAGCGCGAGCTTGTCCCAGACGACCGCACCGGCGCGCTGCCGGTCAACGAGTTCAACGACGTCGTCGGCCAGCCCGTCCACGGTTGAGTCAAGCCGTCGTGCCTCGTCGGTGGCAACCTCATGTCGGGCGGCAGCCGAACCCAGGAGGTCCAAGGCGCGATGCTTGGCGACCGTCACCATAACGGCCTGCCAGTTCTTGACGTTTGTCGGCGGTGACTTCATCAGCGAATCCATGGCCGCCATCACGGCGTCCTCGGCTTCGTCGGCGCGCCCGGCGTCGCGCAGTACACGGGCGGCGACCCTGTACATCGCGTCGCGATGCTGCTGATACAGGGCCGCCCAATCTGATGGTGGGACCTCACTCATGCCAACTCCCCCTTCTGCTTCGGTGACTCTAGACGCCGCGGAGCCTGCTACTAGGTAGTCGAGGAGGCGACCCTCGCCGTTAGCAAGCAGAGTCCAGATCTCCGAGTCGGAGAGGGCTCAACCCAACATGACAGCTTCAGCAAGAAGTTGGTTCCGAGCGGGATCTGTGTCGGTCCAGCGGCAGGCCGGACCCACTGCGTATGCTGATGGCCGTCCGATGATTCGATGCGTCGGACGCGAAGTCAAGATCGAGACGGTGCCACAACGTGTGGCACGTGCCGAGTTCCAACTGGATGAGACGGGAGTCAACGGGAGGTCATTTCACGCTCAAAATGGCCAATTCCGGCATGGCGAGCGTGGGTGGCGCCCGGTTCAAATCCCCCCTCGCGCACCATCGCGAACCCAGGCCTGATTTAGGGGTATATGGAATCCGCGGCAGGCTCAAAGGGCCCATGGCGGCACGCAGGGGGCACCGACTCATACCCAGCGCCCGGAAGGCGTCCCGGGCGCCCTCTTTGCGGTGAGCGCAGTAAGCGCGAGCCAACTTCGGGTGGCCGACGACGAACTGACTTCATCAGCGGGTCGCCATTAGGCGAGGTAGGGGTCGGCCCAGGCGCTGATGATTCGCGCCGCCCGCTTTGCCTGCTTTCCGCCCGTCAACAGGTGATCAGCCCCCTCCAGCGATACGAAGCTTCGAGGATGCCGTGCTGCACGGAAAATCTGGCTCGCGTTCGCTATCCCTACTGTGTTGTCGGTTGGCGAATGCATCACCAGCAGGGCCCGGCGCAGCCCGCGGATCCGCTCGTGAAGATCTGCGGAACGGACGTCCTCAAGGAAGTGCCGCCGAAGGGTGAGGGCCTTGCCACCGATCAGAAACGGCGCTTCGCCAACGGCAAGGATCCGTTCGATGAGGGCGTCGTAATTGCGCTCGACGTGTGCCGGCTCGTATGGCGCCCCGATACTTGCCACAGCCCGCACTCCGTCAAGCAGATGGGCGGCGGCAATGACCGCCGCACCGCCGAAGGAGTGGCCGACAAGCAGCCGGACCTCGTGACCGGAGTCTTCCATGTACGTGACTGCTCGCGCGGTGTCCTGCACCTTGTGGGAGAAGGAGCCGTCGCCCCAATCGCCCTCGGAGTCTCCCAATCCAATGTTGTCGAAGCGGAGCATGCCGATGCCCTCGCTGGCCAATTGCTTGCAGATGCGGCTCGCTGCTGGAGAGTCTTTGCCCAGGGTGAATCCGTGGGCGAAGACACCCCATCCTCGAATCTTGCCTGTCGGACGGTCGATCAGGCCTGCGAGCCGAGGGCCACTTGTGCTCGCGAAGAGCACCCGTTCAGCCACGGCTACATCGTCGAGCCCAGCGCGTACGGCCTCTCCTACTGAACCGGAGCTCTCGTCTCACCGTAAGCTTCGACGCGGTCACGCAGCGTGCTCTGCGACGCGACGAGCAAGGTAGTCCACACCGAGCCGGGGGCTCGAGAGAACCGTCGTCTTGGTCTCTTCCTGGAGAACGTCGGCAAGGCGAGACATTGATGCCTGCGCTAGCACGATCAAGTCAACGTCTTCGGCAAGATCCTTCGCCTGTTTGACGACCATCGAATCGTGTGTCTCACGGTCGCCAGACATCAGGATCGAGAACGCTCCTTCGCATAACCGTTGGTGGAGCGTAATCTCGCGCCCGATCTCATCCGCCTTTGCTTGAATCAGGGCAGAGGTTGGAGCCAGTGTTGTGGGAACGGTGGCCAAGACGCCGATGTGATTGCCTTCGCTCGCGGCCTGGATCGCCATCGCCTCATCGATCTTCACGACTGGCGTCTGGACGCTGCGGGCTGCGACGTCTACAGCTGGTCCCAAGGACGAGCATGCGGAAAAGATGACGTCGGCGCCCGCAGCTTCGGCTGCCTGCGCAAGATGCGTCATTCGGGCCTCGCTCTTCGATGAGATGCCTTGCTCTCGCACGACCGTGGCCAAGACATCGGAGTCCACGAAGTGCATGACCTCGGCATCAGGGATCAGTTCGGCGATCAGATCGTTGATCATGGGCTCGACAGAAACGAAGACGAAGCTGGTGTGCAGGATGGCGATCTTTTTTGACACGCTCGTGCTTCCCTCTCTTGCCCGACGCCGACTGGCTGATCTTCGCCCTGAGCGGTAGTGGCTGAGTGCGCGTTCGGCGGACACACTCGAGCTGCAAGACGATGTGTGATGAACGATATCCCATTTAATGAGATATTGTCAAAGTCGGCCGGGGCCTCCCACAAGGTCGTCACGGTCTCTTGGGCTGTGGGCCTGAGATCGCGCCTCCAGGTCAGAAGGACGTGTAGCTGAGCTTGCGGGTCACCTGGGCGAGGGAGTAGTCATCGCCCACGTTGCCGGCGAAGACGACGAAGGGGATGCCCTTGGCGGGCCCGTCCACCGGTTCCCAGAGGCTGACGATGCCGGGCAGCATAGGCCCGCGGACGATTGCGTGGCGGATTTCGAGGCCATGGGTCGCTACGTCGGATGACGTGATGCCACCCTTGGCGATGACGAATCGCGGCGGGAAGGCCTTGAGAATCCTGTTGGCTACGGCCACCACGGCCGCCGACACGGTCCGCGCGATCCGCAGACTCTGAGCTGGGTCGCCGGCCTTGATGAGCAGGCGACTCGTGTGGAGGATAACGTCGCCATCGCGAATGGCATCGACGACGCTGACCACTGTGTCGTTGAGAAAATCGTCAGCGTTATCGCCCGCCGTAAGAAGCCTCTCGACATCGATCTCGACGATACGAGCAGAACGGTGCTGCTCGATGAGGACCTTCAGCTGGCGGGTAGTGACCCCCACATGCGAGCCCACGATGATCAGACCCCCAGTCTTGGAGGGCGTGCTGCCGGCGTACGCCTCTGCTTCGTTGAGTTCAGTACGGACATCTTGGCCGAGGCGCGCGCGCACGAAAGGCGGCCCTACGCGGTAAAGGAGCTTCTTGCCACGCCTTTCCGACTCCTCCAGGCCCAGAGCCAGCGCACGTAGATCGTTCTCAGTGACGATGTCCGCCACGATCGGGATGGCGTCCGAGGCGCCGTCGATAGCGTCGGCGATGGCCCCTGCGGAAATATCGGGGTCACCATGATGACCTTCTGTGGACGCACCTGCGCGGATGATGTTGAGGTCCAGGGCGATGACCGAGGCAGCGGCGATCCGACCGTTCGACTTCTCCTGGATGTAGTGAGCCAGGTCTGAAGCGGTGTAGCCGAAGGTGGCGTCTCTGGCGAACTCAGTTTCGGCCACGGGAGTCAGACTTCGTCCGGAGCCGCGCACGTAATGGACGCCTCCAATGGTGACCCGGCCGGCATCTGGGAACGCCGGAACGAGCACTACGCCATCCGTCTTCTCTCCAGTGGCCTCGGCGACAGTCTCGCCGATGACGTCCGGTTCCAAGGGGTAGTGCCCACGCAACGTCGAGTCGCTTCGGCTGACGAATCCCAGCCGAATACGGGAACCGGTAGCAGCTTCGGCAAAACCCCCCGCCGCGAGCGCGTTGCGGACAACCTCTGCGTTGCGGGCAGCTGCCTCGGTCGGATCGAGACTTCGGGTGTTAGTCAGGACGTAGACGGCAGGCTTGCAGCCGCTTCGGGCGATGTGTTCGAAGGCCCAGGTGAAGTCCGCCGCGTTCCAACGGGTGAGCACCGGAAGGTCTGCCACTGACTGCGTCCCGGTGGGATCGTCGTCGAGCACGATCAGCACTCGGGGTGGCCCGGTTTTGGCGGCGGCGAGAGCGTCGGCGACGGCCGCAGCCGGTATCGGGACCTCGGCCGGGAAGGCGGCGAGAGCCTCCGCTTCAAGCAGCAATGTGCGCTCCGTTGTCAGGAGGTTGGAAGGTTTGCAACTCTGCACATTCTTGGGAATCGCGCATCCGACTGTCCGAGTCGGCGCTGGACCAGCACCGTGACCAGCCGAGATGTCGTTCGTGTTGCATCGACTTGGTCCTGCTCCTTTGGCATCGGTGAGGATGTGTGCTACCCCACGTCGCACTTCTTGATTCAGAAGGTGTGCAGGACGGCGTGGAAGAATTCGGTGGGTTCGACGGCCTCGACTGGGATCGGGCCTTCGTGGGGCAGGAACTCATAGCCGGTCTGGGGGCCGTACTTCTCCCCGCCGGCGTTGATCTGACCGGTGAGCTGGAACAAGATCTCGATCGAGGGATGCTGCCCGGCCTGGTAGATTGCGCCGGCGTCCAGACGGAGAAACCCGATCTTCAGGTGCCGTTCGGTGAAGCTGCCGAGTTGCTTCTGCCACACGCCCGGGTCGCCCTGGGGCAGCCACTTGTAGGCCCCGGGGTTCATCGCGATCACGTCGGTGTAGCGCGGCGTTGCGAACTCCAGCGGATGGCCCATGGCGCGTTCGAAAATCGCCTGCGACCCGTCCTGGGTCTGTTCTACCCCGTTGGCGTCGGTGTAGTGGTACATACCCTTCTTGAACTCCCCGGCCTTGTTCAACTCAGCGTTGGTCGCCTCCCGCTGCGCCACACTCAGATACCCCTGGCCACTCGCCCCGCCGCACTGCAACACCATCGTCCGCAGACCCTCGGCCCGCTCCTGCGGACCATAGTGGACGCTCTCGGGGAAATAACCCACCCAGCCCTCCTCGAGCACATCGGTCTCGGTGTAGGGCAGCTGACCTTGGATCACGTAACGGATCTGGTCGAAGTTGTGCCGGTGCCGCGGCGTCCGCCACCCCCCACCACCGGTCAACCCCAGGTTCAGGTCGTAGTTGTTCGGCGAACCATCCTCACCGAACAACAGATGCTTTTGGTCCAACTTCCCCTCACGCATCGACCCAACCTGCTCATCGCTCGTCTCCGCCGCCCTGCTCACCCGCATATCCCACTCCTCGCTAGAGATCTCGGCCCAGGGACGAAGTCACGAAACCACAGCGCCCGGACCGCCCGTTGCCTTGCTGTATTGAGGCGGAACCGCCTTCTCGGTCATTGACAGTATCCCATTTGGCGGGATAGATTCAACGTCGCGCGGCGAGATCCATAGTCCTGTGCAACTTCACTGGTGAGGGCGAGCATGAGGGGTGGGCGACATGGCGAGCCAGGTCGATCAGCCGACAGATCGGAAGCGGGGGCTGCCGGCGGCCCAGTCGGAGCGTTCTGGTGGATCGGATCAGCGCTCGACTGACCTGAAGTATCGCTGGCCTGCTCGTTATCGGGCCTCCTGGGGGGCGTTGCTGTTGGTCGTGCTGGGTGCCGCCGTCTTCTCCCGGAGCGCGCTCAGCGGTCCCTCGATCGCCCTCGTGACCGCGTTGGCGGGCGTACTCGCGATTGCCGCATTCGGTCAGGTGCTGATCGTGATGACCGGCGCCATCGACCTGTCGATCTCTGCAATAGTTTCGGTCGGCGCAGGAATTGTGGTCCACTACGCCAGCGACACGAACGTGTGGGTTTCGGTGCTGGTCTCCTTGTGCGTCTGCGTCCTGCTCAGCCTCGTCAACGGCGTTCTCATCGTCATTCTGCGGCTGAACGCGCTCATCGTCACCCTTGCGACGGTCGGCATCCTCATTGGTTTGATCCAGCTTTGGACCGGAGTGGCGCTCTCGGTCACGGGCCGGACTCCTCAGACGCTCGTGGACATCGCCCAATCGGACGTGCTCAACATCAACGCGGTCTTCATTGTGGCCGTGATCATCGCGGTGCTGCTCGCCACCTTCTTGAACAAGACTCGACTCGGGAAGTCCATCGCGCTCGCCGGCAACAACACTCGTGCCGCGCACATGCTCGGCATTCGCGTCAAGGCCGTGGAGCTAATGGCCTTCGCGCTTGCCGGGCTGTTGTACGGGGCAGCCGGCGTTCTGCTCGCCGGCTACGTCGGGTCGCCCGATGTCCAGTCGGGCAACCAGTACCAGCTGTTGGCAATCACTGTCGCGGGAGTGGCCGGAGTGCTCTTCACCGGAGGCCCGGGGAGCATCTCCAGCGTGATCAGTGCGTGTCTATTCCTCGTTCTGCTCGACCAGGTTCTCTCGGTACAAGGGATGTCTTCGGGGACGCGTGTGGTCGTGCAAGGTCTTGTCCTTGCGGTCGCCGTAGCGGCGATCACCATCGGTCAGAAGGGTGCGTCCAGTCTGGGCAGGTTCCGAATCCGCCGCTCAACCTAGCAACTCCCGTGCCCTTTCGTCGTATCCACCGTTCTCGATCCTGCGAGCGGAGGAGTCGGGAGAAGTACATCAACTGGAAGAGGTAAGCATGTCAGACAGTTTCCAGAGTCGTCATCGGCTCAAATTCGCCACGGCCATTGCTACGGCTTCCGCGTTACTCCTTGCGGCATGCGGTTCCAGTGGCGGCGACTCGGGCGGCGGCGCCTCGCAACAGGGGGGCTCCTTCACCGTGCCCGAGGCGTCCGCCGAGGCCCGACAGGCAGCGATCGTACGAGGCTTCCTGAACAAGGACCTGAAGTACGAGAACCTCAACCCTGTCCTGCAGCGCACGATGAACAAGGTGGCGACGCCGCTGACCGACAAACAGTGGAGCAAGTTGCAGGAGTGCATGAAGGCGACGTCTTGTGAAACCGGCAACGGCGGCAAGCTCACAGTCGGTTTGGCCTGGGACGGGATCAACCCGTGGCGCCAGACGTCGCGAGCTGAGACGACGGCGGCCGCGATCCAGTCCCCTGAGGTCAAGAAGATCGTCTACAGCCTGGGCGAGGACGTGCCGAAGCTGCTCGCCAACATCAATAGCATGATCGCCCAGCGGACGGACATCCTGATCATCAACACCGTCTACGGGGCAGCTGTCCTACCCGCCGTGCAGGCGGCCAAGAGGGCAAACGTGGCCATCATCCAGGTGGGCTCACCCATGCCCAAGGAGGTCGTGTCGCAACTCTCCGGCCAGGCGAGCGAGGACCTGTGCATGCCACAGGAAATAACCGCCGACGCGTTGATCAAGCAGAAGCCGAAGGGTACCTACGGTCTCTACACCGGCATTCCGGGTAACAACAGCGCTGCGACCTGGCAGCCTTGCCTGACCAAGAAGCTCGACGCCGCTGGCTGGACCAAGGTCATCCAGGGCTTCACCCAGTGGACGAAACAGGGTGGCGCGCAACAGGGCAATGCGCTGTATGCCTCGGGCAAGAACCCCGACTTCGTCGCCTATGACTACACCGTCGAGGACTTCGCCGCGCCTTACCTCAAGGCCGGGAAGACCCCGCCGATTCTGGGCTCCGACGCCGAGAACTACTCGTTCCTCGCCCGGGCCCAGAAGGCTCAGCAGGACGGCGTCAAGATCCAGGCCTACGTCTCCACCGGCCGCGCCTGGTTCCCTCGGGTAGGTGTCGATTACGGGATCATGCTCAAGGGGGGCGAGAAAGTCGAGCCCTTCATGATGCCGACCGGTGCCGCCACTCTCGATCAGCTGCTGGCTGACTACGACCCGACCATGCCGGCGGACGCGCCCATCCCGACCTTCTTCACGCCTGAGCAGGAGCAGTGGGTCCTCTCCGCCCAGGCCTGACCATCGGTCGATCCAGCACGGCCGGCCGGGCCCGCATGGAGCGCGGGCCCGGCGGGCCAACTTCTAGGGAGTCACAGCATGGAAACCGGCGACGTTCTGACAACCACTGAGCCCGTCAAGCAGCTCTCCGCGACCGCGGCCCTGCGCGTCGTCGGCGTGACGAAGTCGTTCCCGGGCGTGCGCGCCCTCTCATCGGCCAACTTCGACTGCAGGGAGGGAGAGGTCCACGCACTGGTAGGCGAAAACGGCTCGGGCAAGTCGACAATGATCAAGGCCGCTTGCGGTGTCTACGACATCGACGAGGGTCAGATCTTCATTGGCGGCGAGGAACTGGGCCGCGGAGGCGTGCAACGCTCGCGTCGTCTGGGCCTGATCACGGCCTATCAGGACACCTCGTTGGTGAACGAGCTCACTGTTGCGGACAACATCTCCCTGTCGTTCAACGCTCTGGGTCAGGCTCAACCACCGGACCTTCACGAGTACCTGCGTGCATTTGACCTGCCATTCCGCCAATCGGACCTGGTCGCGGCACTCGGACCGGGTGCTCGTCAGTTGCTCGAAGTCGCTCGCGCCATGGCGCACAAGCCCAAGGTGCTCATGCTCGATGAGCCAACGGCCGCGCTGGACATGGATCTCGCAGTCAAGCTCGAGGAGATCATCAAGCGGGCGCGTGATGACGGTACGGCGATTGTGTATGTGAGCCACCGGCTCGAGGAGGTGAGGCGTCTCGCCAACCGGCTGACGGTGATCCGTGACGGCGAGATCCAGGGCACTTACGGCCACTCGGACTGGAAAGTCGAGGAGATCGTCGAGATGATGGTCGGCGCGCCGACGTCACTCGAGTTCCCCGACAGGACACGCCCAGTTGACCGTAGGACGCGACTCGAGCTGCATGATCTGAAAGGTGATGGCTTCGGCCCGGTGTCCCTCACCGTCGGGGCGGGGGAGATCGTCGGCGTCGCCGGAGCTGAGGGAAATGGCCAGCGCGGACTGCTGCGCGGCATCATCGGAATCGGCAGGTCCGGTGGCGCCATCGCGGTCGATGGCAAGGAGCTGTCGAGAATCTCTCCGGCGACGGCGGTGAACTCCGGGATCAGCTTCCAGAGCGGAGATCGCGTGAGGGAATCGATCTATCCGGTTGTCTCGGTCCTCGACAACGCGACCAGTCAGCTTGGCGCCGACTCGGGCCCGAGGGGAACTTCGCTGCGCCGACGTCTGGTGCCGAAGTTCCGCGATGTCAAGAAGCGCTTGAACATCGTCGCAGGTTCCCCCTATATGCCTGTCGAGAGTCTTTCGGGCGGTAACCAGCAAAAGGTCGTCCTTGCGCGGCCTTGGCTCCGCAAGCCCGAGGTCCTGATCGTCGACGAGCCGACTCAGGGGGTCGATGCGAAGGCCCGCCTCGACATCTACCAGGTGTTGTCGCAAGCAGCCGAGAGCGGCGTCGGAGTGCTCGTCAACTCTTCAGACTCCGCCGAGCTCGCCGGACTGTGCGATCGGGTCTACGTCATGTCCCGAGGGGTCGTCGTCGAGGAGATCGTCGAACCCACCTCAGAGGGCCAGATCGTTCAGAGTTTCGTCGCTGCGACCGACGTGTCGGAGGCGCAGGTCGAGCTACGGCAGCGTTCGGGCTTGCGGAACTGGTTCGATCGGCTGTCCGCGCATACTCCCATCATTGTTCTGCTCATCCTCATCTTGGGCCTGGCCCTTTACACCGGCAGCCAGACCCCTGTGTTCTGGGACACCTTCAACCTCACCAGCTGGCTGATCCTTACGCTGCCGCTCGTACTGGTTGCACTGGCTCAGCAGTACAACCTAATCTCAGGGCTGTTCGACATCTCGATCGGATCGGTCATGAGCCTGACGGTCGTGCTCTTGTCGTTCACCCTTCCCAACCTGGCCCCCGGGTCCATTGTGAAGTCCGCAGCGGTTTGCATTCTGGCGGTGCTGGCGGTGGGTGCGTTCAATGCGCTGCTGATCGAGTCTTTGAATGTGACACCCATCGTGGCAACGGTAGCCTCGCTGGGCGTCGTTCAAGGCATCGCCATCTGGCTCCGCCCAGAGTACGGCGGCATCATCGCGGGGGACCTGTACGGCGTCTTCGCCAAGAGTGTCGGCTTCATCCCGATCTCGTTCATCGCGGTGGCAGCATTGGCGATCGCCCTCGAGTGGTGGTTGTACAAGACGCGTCGTGGTCTTGCGCTGCGAGGGACCGGACTGCGCTCAGAGTCTGCCCTTCGGGTCGGGTGGCGGGTCGGCCGGATCCGAGCCGGCGCGCTGTTCATTTCCACGCTCGGCGCAGTCCTGGGCGGTGTCGTACTGGCGAGCCAGGCGGGCGCGGGCGCGAACAACATCGGTAGTTCCTACGCGTTGCCTATCTTTGCTGCAGTGTTCCTTGGCGGCGCCGTGATGACGGGAGGTCGAGGTTCGTTCGTCGGGGCGCTTCTCGGAGCGATGTTCCTAGCCCTCATCAACAACTCGGTGCCGCTGCTTGAGATCGATCCATCGTGGGCACAGATCTTGAACGGAGTCGTGCTGCTTGCCGCGATCGCTGCGTATGCGACGCTGGAACGGGCCCGGCTGCGGTCGCTGCGAAAGGCTTGACCGGCCTCAGCTCGCGGAATCGGGGGCCGTGAGGGCGAAGGTGGTGTAAACGAGCACGGCTGGCTCGCCGGAGGTGTTGCGCCAGTCGTGCACATGGCCGCTGAGCACGACACTGTCGCCGACTCTCATGGTGACCTCGGTGTCTTCCAGGACCAGGTCGACCGTGCCAGACACCAGCAGCAGGACGTGACGATCGTTGTCGCCGTGAAGATTCGGTGCCCAGTCCGCAAGGGCCACGGGCGCGATGGTCAGCACGCGGACCAATGCGCCGCCGGAAGGCGGTGTGATCTCTGCGTCATCGGACCGGGCACCGTCGTCGTCCACCCGGCCGGGCACAGCCCGCTGGCACCAGACTTCGTGGACGCGAAACCCGGGAACGGGGTCGAGGACGGCGACATCCCGGGCGTCGACATCCACAGTAGAGCGGCTGTCATCGGTGCGGCCCACGATGATCCTGCGACTCGACTCGAGCATGGCTAAGACCTTTCTCGATGATGTCCCCCCTGCGCGGGAGGGATAGCGGACAAGATCAAGAGCCGGGTGGGGTCGGTGACGTCGGTGAGCAGCCGACGGTTGGTCCCGATCACCCGATCAGCCGGCTCAGAACGGTGGCGTCCGGCGCGGTGTCCAGATTCTGGGCGACGTCGATGGCCTGCTCGATGTCGGCCTCAGCGGGAGGACGGGCCGCCAAGCTCGCGCAGCGGCGGAACTTCTCGGCGAGCTCGGGCCACGTCACGGGGCGCTCCTGACTGCCCGGGAATGCTGACCCGACACGGCTGAGGACGCGACCATCCGTCGTGGTGACATCGACGCGACCAGGAGGCAGCTCGAGATGCCAGTCGAGGAGCGCGTCGTCGACCGGAACCACCTTTCGCGCAAACGCGCGGACCTGCGGATCGTGAAGTCCGGTCTCGGTGAAGTGCGCCACCTCCACCGCGCCGTGCACAGCGGCGAGCGCGACCAGGAACGGGAGGCTGAACTTGGCATCCACGAGCGTTTCAGGTGCGCGGCGTTCGGCGAGCGGCATGCACATCACCCGGTGGTAGTCGCCCACTGCGAGGCGGAGCTCCGCGATGTCGTCAACGGTCAGATCGTGTTCGCGCATCAGCTCGACCACCGCGTGGATATGGCTATGGGAGGTTCCGACGGCTGGCCACACCTTGTAGAGGGTGCCGCCTCCCCTGAAGTCCTTTCCCAGGTCGGCCAGCATCGCCTCGCGGTCGTACTGCCCCCCGAAGTAGCACGCGAAAACGCCGACCGGACCCTCGAAGACGCCCGCCACACCGGTCAGCCCTCGCTCAGCGAGCAAGGCCGCGGTCACCGCTCCCCGGGCCGAGAACCCCGCGTAGGTGCTGCGCAGGTTGCTGCCGGTGCCGGCGACCACCTCCATCACCCCTGAGGATTGCTGACTGGCGATGCCGAGCGCATGCGCGCAACGCTGCGGTGAAAGCCCTAGAACCCGCGCCGCGGCTGCGGCGCCCGCGTAAACGCCGAGCACGCTGGAGGTGTTCCAGTCCTTGCGCCAGCCGACATGGCATCGGAGTCGGGCGAAGATGTCTTGGCCGACCGCGACGGCCGTCACGAGCTCAGCACCGCTGACGGCACCACGCCGGTCGGCGACCGCCAGCGCGGCCGGCACCACCGAGCTCGACGCGTGCTGGCCCCAAGGGGTCTGGTCGTCGAAGTCCAACCCGTGCGCCATGGCGCCATTGGCGAAGGCGGCCCCAGCCGCTGGAACTCGCCTCCCGGAGCCCCAGACCGCTGCCTCGGGCCGACCGCCGTCGGCCAGCACGAGTTCGATCACCGTGGCCACGGCGGGCTCCGCCGATGTCGCGGCGAGTGCAACGCCGATCGTGTCGAGGACGCTCATCTTGGCGGCTGTGACGGCCGCATCGTCGACATCGCTCACCGAAGTCAGCGCAGCCAACCTTCCGAAGTGCTGCGCCACGTCCGGCTCGTGCCCGTGACTCATGGCGACAAGTCCTGGTACAGACCTGCGGCCCGTGCGCGTTGGGTAGCCAGTTCGATCATCAGCCCGAGGCTGGGGGTCGGCACGTCCACGAGGTCGGCCAGGTCGAGAGGAACGCGGAACATGGCGTCGATCTCCATCGCCCGGCCCGCCTGGAGATCCTGCGCGATGCTTTGGAGGTGGCTGGATGTCCTCAGTTTGTTCATGCCGTCATAAGGGTCGCCCGGATCGCAGCCCAGCGCACGGGCGATGGCGGCACCTTCGGCCGCCATCTTTGTGGCGGTGGCGGCAACAGCGGGCTTGTCGAGGACATGCTTCATGGCCGAGGCGCTGAGGAGGCCGAGCGAGCCTCCGATGAGGTTCATCAACAGCTTGGCCCAGATCGCGTCGCGGATTGCCGGCGTGACGGTGACCTCCAGGCCGGTCGGGGTGAGAAGGGAGGCCAATGTCTCAAGTCTCGGGTCGGTGCGGCCATCAGGGCGTCCGACGATGAGCCGGTTGCGCTGGTTTTCGGCGCGGATCACTCCCGGTGACGGCACAGTGCACGCGGTATAGGCGACCGCGCCGACGGCTCGTTCTGGGCCGACGTGATCCCAGAGGGTGCGCGTGGGATCCAGCCGGGGAAGCTGTGTGCCGTCCAGCGGTCCTCCGTGGGAGTGGAAGTACCACCAGGGGATGCCGTTCATGACGAACAGTGCCGAGCTGTCGGGGTGCAGCAGTGAACCGATGTGCTCGGCGATCGCCGGCATGGATGGGGCCTTGACAGCAACGATGACGAGGTCCTGTGGCTCCAGGTCACCGGGTCGGTCAGTGGCGAACGGGTGAGAGATCAGCGTGTCCTCACGGGTTTCGACTCGCAGCCCGTGGTCTCGAATGGCGGCGAGCTGCTCACCGCGGGCTATCAGCGAGACCTCGGTTCCCGCCGCGGCGAGCCGTCCGGCGATGTGACCGCCCACGGCTCCTGCGCCGTACACGCAGATCTTCATCCACTTCCTGCCCGAACAGTTCTTGATCACCTTGCGGCTCAGTCGAACTGCTGACGCTTCTGCGCTGCGGCGGCGCCCAGCAAGGAGATGTCGTTGCCGGTGGAGACGTAGGTGGCGCCGAGCTCGAGATAGCGACGGACGAGGTCGGGCCGTCCGCCCAGTCCGCCGACACCCGTGGCCTTTCCGTGTGCGCGACACACGTCGATGACGTGAAGATAGGCCTCGTGGACCCGGGGGTGGTCCAGCTGCCCGGCGATGCCGAGCTCGACGCAGAGATCGTTGGCGCCCACGAGGAGCATGTCCACCCCGTCCACCGCAGCGATGGCGTCGGCTGCGTCCAGGCCGGCCTGCGACTCGATCATCGGCACCACCATGGACGCTTGGTCGAGCTCATCGATGGTTTGCTCCGGTGGCAGACTCCGGTAAAGCAGTTGCGGCGCAGCACCCGAGAGTGACCGCTGACCGAGGGGCGCATGTTTGACGGCCCGGACCGCGACGCGCGCCTCGTCGGCGGATTGCACGCCGGGCAAGATGACGCCCATAGCCCCAGCGTCCATGACTCTGGCAATGAGATGCGGGTCCGGGCCGGGGACGCGGACCAGTGGAGTGACGCTCAAAGTTTGACAGGCGATGCAGATCTGACCGGCAGCCTCCAGGGAAAAGCTGCTGTGCTCCAGGTCGATGTATACCGAGTCGAAACCCGCGGTGTGGACGATTGCGGCGATATCGACGGTTCGAATCAGGCGAATGGTCATCGAGTACGCTGTCTCGCCCCGGGACAACTTCTCCTTGAGATGGTTGCGCAGCACACGTTGGCTCTCGTTGCTCATCTTGTCCGGTCTCCTGAGCGGCTCAAGGGTGTCCCGTGAACAGCTGCGGGAGTGCTTGCGCCTCGTCATCGAAGCCGTAGATGGACTTGACTTCGAGATACTCCTCGAGACCGAATCTGCCCATCGAGCGGCCGATGCCGGAGTACTTGTAGCCGCCCATCGGTGCGTACGAGTCGGTGGGCGCGCCGTTGTAGCTGATTCGGCCGGCCCGCAGGCCATTCGCGACCCGACGGGCGTTGTTCCGCTCGCCGCCGAAGACGTATCCGCCGAGTCCGTAAGGTGAATCATTGGCGATCTGCAAAGCGTCGTCCTCGTCGCGATAGGAGATGACGGCCAGGACGGGACCGAAGACCTCGTCACGGGCGATCGTCATGTCCGGCGTCACTCCAACGAACACCGTGGGTCGCACGAAGTATCCCCGCTCCAAACCGTCGGGGCGGTCAAGCCCACCGGTGACGAGTTCTGCTCCCTCGTCCAGAGCGCCCTGGATGAAGTCGCGTACCGACTTGTACTGGGCTGCGCTGACGACTGGACCCATGGTCGTCGATCTGTCCAACGGATCACCGAGACGGAAGCGGTCAGCCTCGTCGACGAGGAACGGAACCACTCGTTCCAGCTGATCTTCCCGCACCAGCATCCTGGCGGGAGCGTGGCAGGACTGACCGGCATTGAGGAAACAGCGCTGGACGTTCCAGCGAGCGGCCTTCTCCAGGTCAGCGTCGGGGAGCACGATGTTGGCGGATTTGCCACCCAGCTCGAGGCAGACCCGTTTCACGGTGTCAGCGGCGGCGGCTCCTACCATCGTGCCGGCGGCGGTAGACCCGGTGAACGAGATCATGGACACGCCCGGATGTCGGGACAGGGCATCGCCCACCTCACGGCCAGAGCCATTCACCAGATTGAACACGCCCGGCGGTACCCCGGCCTCATGCAGCACCTGGGCCATCAGGGCGCCGCTCGCCGCGGAGTTGAGACTCGGCTTGGCGACGATCGTGCAACCGGCCGCCAACGCATAGATGATCTTGATGACACCGGTCTGGATTGGCCAGTTCCACGGTGAGATGAGCGCGCAGACCCCGATCGGCTCGCGCCGTACGATCGCGCTGCCCAGGCGTGACTCGAACGGATACTGCCTGAGGATCTCGCGCGCCACCCGCATATGCGCAGCCGGGCCGCTCACCTGCGCACTGTTGCTGACCGGAATACCGACCTCACGCGCAATCAGCTCGGAGAACTCGTCGGTGAATGAAGAGTAGGCGTCGATCACGCGGTCGATCAGAGCGATCCGCTCGCCAACCGACGTGGTGGAGAAGCCGTCGAACGCGTCTCGGGCGGCCTCGACCGCACACGCCGCGTCGGCAGCGCCGCCGACGGTGACCTTGGCGAAGACCTCCTCGCGGGTGGGGTCGATGAGTTCCACGTCGCGGGGGGCGACCGGATCCACCCATCGACCGTCGATGTAGAGGTGGGGAAAGTGCTTCATGAGCGCGGTTCTCCTCAGGCTGGCAGCTCCACCGGCTTGCTAGCTGCTGTGCGTGTAGCCGCCATCGCAGGCGATGGTCTGGCCGGTGATGAACGCGGACGCCGGCGTGGCGAGGAAGAGCATGATGCCGACCAGGTCGGTGGGGACCATGCCCCGGGGAATGCACTGGAGCGATGCGGCACGTTCGCGGATCTCGACTGTGGGGTTGACGGTACGGTCGACTTCGGTGGCGACCGTGCCGGGCCGTACGCAGTTGACCGTGATGCCGTGGCCGCCGAGTTCGCGGGCCAGGGAGTTCGTCATGCCGATCAGCGCCGACTTGGACGTCACATAGTGCAGGTAGTTGACCGTCCCGCGGGTCACCGCATCGGAGGAGATGTTGATGATGCGACCAAAGCCTGCTTTGCGCATATGGGCGGCCACAGCGCGGACGCAGAGGAAGGTGCCGGTGACGTTGACCTTCAACACCTGCTCCCATCGCGCGACGGATATCTGGTCGAACGGTCCCTTGTCGATGGTCGAGAAGATGGACGCATTGTTGATCAACACGTCGATGCGCCCCCACTGTCCGATGACGGCATCGACCATCGCGGCGACGGAATTCTCATCGGCCACGTCCACCTGGACTGAGGATCCGGTCCCACCATCGACTTCGATCTCCTTGACGACGGTGTCTGCCTTCTCGATGTCAAGATCGGCCACGACGGCGTAAGCTCCGGCTGCGGCGAACTGGCGGGCGAGTTCGCGACCAATGCCTTGAGCCGCGCCGGTGATGACGACCACCAGATTCTTGACACTGAAGTCCCGTGCTGACATGGGAACGCCGGAGTCCGACGGAGCGTGAGTCAGCGGTGTTGTCGTCATGATCGATCCTCGTGTCATCGCGTCGTGGTCAGAGGGGAGTCGAGAGCAGGAAGACGAACGGGTCCTCTCTCAGATCCGGGCACAGACGGCGCCCATTCGAGAGACAGACAGCACATATCTAAGATATCCCGCCATATGGGATCTTGTCAACACGGACCTGAAGCGATGCGCTGACCATGGCAGCTGTCTTGGCGGCTCATCGCCCACCTCGCGTTCACATCGAGGACTCCGTCGCCCTTGTCGACTTCGTCGCCTTCCTCGATTTTGTCCCGTCACCGCTACGCACCTCATCGGCCAGTTCGTCGGCACGAGGACGATCGGACGCAGGCGTCTCTGATTCCAGCATGCGCTTCGAGATGGTTGCTGCTGCTTGCTTGACAGCCAGCACCGCGTGCTCGACGTCGACATCGCGCCGGTTCTTCTCGTCCCAGGCAACGCCAACGCTGCTCCAGGCTGTCCTCTGGTTGGTGAGGATGGGCGCCGCGACACCGTAGACGCCCGGATTGAACTCCCCGTAGGTCAGCGCAAAACCAGCCCTCTTGATCTTTCCCAGGTTGGCGCGGAAGTCGCTCCACGTGCTGCCGAGCCCAGCGTTCTCGATTTCCGCGTGCTGGCGCGGGTAGATGGCTTTAAGGCGATGATGGGGTAGATGGGCGAGTATTACTTTCGAGATGGCCCCTTGAAACAATGGTCGACGCTGTCCTCGGCTGAATCGGTTAGCGGGGCTGTCGGGAGCCCGGCATTCGCCAACACACAAAACTGAGTCTCCAAAGGCTGTGCACAACAGAGCCGAGTGTCCGATTCTCTCGACCAGGTCTTCGAGGACACCATGGCTGGCTAGAAGAAGCGGATCGGTCAGCCTGATCTGGAGGTCCATCTCGATGACCCGTGGACCAAGTCTGTAGTAGCCATTGCTCGCCGTACTGAGCAGTCCTGCATCGTGCAAGGCTTTGATGTAGCGGTACCCGGTCGACCTGGACGTTTCCAACGCCTCAATGAGGGCGGGTGGGGACCAAACGGGCTCTGTTTCGCTGAACAGCTGCAAGATGTGCAACATCTTGGCCAGACTGCTCGCGCTGTCCACCGAGGCGGCAGCGCTACCAGCTTGAGTGGTCGAGTTGCTCCTTGCCATGTGGTCGACTCCTGTACGTCAGCTCCGCGCGCCTCTGAGCTGAGCTGCTGGTTTCCTGCCCCGACAATAGGTCCTCTCGCAGTGAGCTAGCCGGGTGCCGGAGCACACGCGCACAGGTGAGTTCTCGACCAATGCTGGCCACATCCGTGCTTTACCAGTCCGCATTCGGCATGTGATGGCCTGCTCGATCACCGGTGCAGCTAGGCCCGTGGCACCTCTACCCGAAACGACTGGATGGTGCCTCTGGGATGGTCCTTGCGCCTTTGCAGGTCTGCCTCCTCCCAAGTGGCGCAGAGGAGCAGTGTTCGGCCATCGGCACCCGCCAGGCACGGCGCGTAGCAGTTCAAGTCACCGGTCCCCACTTTGTCAACGATCTCGCCGCCGGGTAGTACCCGTAAGGCGTAGCGCTTGGTGAAGTCGGCAACCCAGATAGCGCCCTCGGCGTCGAACTGCGAGATCCCATCCGGGGCGACCACCATCTCCGCATAGCGCTGGTCCATGTCGGCTGCCGTGGGGACCGGCCCGAAGCTCGCCCAGTCCCGTCGAGAGGTCAGATTGCCTCCATTCTCGATCCGGTACTCCGAGATCCGGTTGCCCATGGATTCGGCGACGATGAATCGACGGTCGTCGGTGATGAAGCAACCGTTGGGGAACGCCATCGGCTCGCCCACAGTTGTGACGTGGCCCGCTGGGGAAACCTTCATCAACAGGCCTGGCGCGTACGGGGCCCCTTGCAGCAGCGCGAATCCGAAGCAGCCGACATAAGCGGTTCCGTCGGCGTCAACCGCGAGATCGTTCGCCCAAGACACAGCGATCCCCGACAGATCCGCGTGCAAGGCGATCTCGCCCTGCGAGGTTCGGCGGGACAGGCGCTGGGTGTCCTGCTCGCTGATCAGCAGGTCTCCGTTCGGCAGGAACCCCAACCCGGCGGGGATCCCGGCGACCTCTGCTTCCACCGTGAGGTCGGAGCCGTCTTCGCGCATGGAGAGGACGCGGTTGTTGTAGACGTCACTGAACCACACCCGATTCTCGTGCCAGCGGATTCCCTCAGTGAAGGTGAAGCCATCGACTACGACTGATGCGCTGTTCAACGTTGAACTCCTTCTCTTGATGTGCGAGGGGCGCTGACGACGGTCGCGCTAGACGCCAGGCACGAAGACGCCTTTGCCAGAGGTCTGCAGGTCGAAGCGTTCGTAGGCCTGATCACACTGCGCGAGCGTCCAGCGGTCGCTGAAGAGGGCATCGACGCTGACTTGTCGATCCAGAACGAAGCGGGCACAGTCGAGCATCTGGCTCTTCGACATCGTCCACGACACCTTGGCCGTCATCTGCTTCTTCAAGTGTTCGGTCAGATCGAAGTGGATGGTCGATCCAACGCCTACATAGCACGCCGAGCCCCACAGATCGAGAACGTCCAGCGCGGCTCTGGCTGCCGAAGACGCTCCCGACGTCTCGAGGCTCTTCGCTACGCCCCGGCCACCCGTGAGGTCTCGCACCACCTCGTTCACCGAGTCGACACTGGCCGGGTTCGCCGTCTCCCAGGCGCCCAGCTCGGCGGACCGCTCCAATCGGGCCACCGAGATGTCCAGAGCGATCACGCGTGCCCCCATCGCGCCGGCAAGCTGCGTCGCGGCCAGTCCGACGGGCCCCTGGCCAAAGATGGCGATCGTGTCGTCGCCTCTGAGGTTGAGCCGCTTGAGAGCCGCCCAGGCAGTGCCTGTGCCGCAGCTGATGGCCGCCGCGGCGAGGTAGCTCAATCCTTCCGGCATCTCCAGCACCGAAGAGAACGGGACCGTGAACAGGTCGGAGTGGGATCCATCGGTGGTGTCGCCCATGGCGAGGTTGCCGCGCCGGCACATCTGCGTCCAACCAGACAGGCACTGGTCACACGACCCACACCCGAAGTAGTGGTGAACCATCACTGGGCGACCGATCCAGTCGTCCGATACTCCGACCCCTGCGGCCACCACCACTCCGGCCGGCTCGTGGCCACCAACCTTTGCCGCGCTCCCGCGCGCGGGTCCCCGGTAGGTGTGCAGGTCAGTGCCGCACAAGCCGGAGGCTTCCATGCGGATCACGACCTCGTTCGGGCCCGGCTTCGGTTCCGGCAGCTCGACAAGCTCAAGCTTGCGCTCGCCGTGAAAGAGGACTCCACGCATAGTGCTCCCTGCGGTGATGGAAACAGACCTTGATGACCGGCTAGACCAGGGACGCCGCGACCTCTCGGGACAGACCGATGGACTTGAGCTCGACGAACGGATCAAGACCCTCGGGGCCGAATTCGCGGCCGACGCCGCTGAACTTGACCCCGCCCATCGGGGCGAGAAAGCCGGCCGGGTTGCCGTTGAGCTCGACAGTTCCAGTGTCGATTCTCGACGCGACGCTCAGCCCGCGCTCGATGTCACTGGTGAAGACCGAACCGTTGAGACCGTACTTGGAGTTGTTCGCAATGGCGACGGCCTCATCCTCGGTGCGGTAGGGGATCACTGCGACGACCGGTCCGAAGATCTCCTCTTGGGCGATGGTTGCGTCCGGGTCAACATCGCCGAAGACCGTGGGCTCGACGAACCAGCCGTGCTCGAACCCGTCGGGGCGGCCGCCGCCGCGGACCAGCCGCGCGCCCTCCGCCCTACCGGCCTCGATGTAGCCTTCGACACGTTCCCGCTGGCGTTTGCTGACGAGGGGTCCGATCTGGGTGGACTCCTGCCGCGGGTCTCCCACCGGCATGCTGTCCAATAACGCCTCCAGGCGTTCCAGGAACTCCGATTGCCGTGATTCCGGCACCACCAACCGGGTCTTGAGGGTACAGACCTGCCCGTTGTTGCGAAAGGAACCCAACCGCAGCGCAGCGACGGTTGTCTCCAGGTCTGCGTCGTCGAGGATCACAGCAGGGGATTTGCCGCCGAGCTCGAGAGTCACCCGCCGCAGGTCGCGTCCGCAGATTTCCGCGATCCGGCGTCCTGCAGCGCTCGAACCGGTGAAGGTCACCTTGGCGACCGACGGGTGCGAGACCAGGTACTCACTGACCTCGCGGTCAGCCGGCACCACGTTGACGACACCGGGGGGCACCCCGGCTTCGGACAGCAGCCGAGCAGCCAAGTAGGCGTCCAACGGCGTCTCGGGCGCTGGCTTGAGAACGATGGTGCAGCCAGTCAGCAACGCGGGCACGATCTTTTGAATCGTGAGAGAAAGCGGGACGTTCCACGGCACGATGCCGGCGACGACACCGACCGGCACACGTGTGACGAGGGCTTGACCGTTGCGCGACCGGCGCAATTGACGGAAGGGGTACGTCGCAGCAACGTCGAGGTAGGCCTCCAAGATGCCGACGGGATTCGGCACCTGGATGGCGCGGGACTGGGAGATTGGGCAGCCCATCTCCTCGGTGATCAGCGTCGCGAAATCGTCGGTGCGCTGGACGAGCAGGTCGCGCAGCCGGGCCACGATCGCCATCCGTGCGTCAAGCGTCAGTCGAGGCCAAGGGCCGGTTTCGAACGCGCGGCGTGCCGCAGCGACAGCGGCGTCGATGTCGGCCCTCGAGCCGTCGGGAACCGAGGCAACCACCTGCTCGCTCCATGGCGAGACGACCTCGATCCGCGCTGTGGTCTTCGCGGGCACCCACTCCCCGCCGATGAAGACTGTGTCGTGGCTCGTAAGGAGCTCGGCGATCATGTAGTAGTCGTCCTCCTCTGCGCGACTTCACTCGCGGCACCGGCACTCGACCGCTATTGAAGTTATCCCGCTAAATGGGATAGTGTCAATCGTATCGGGTGGTCCTCCCTTGATTCGGCCCGGCCCAGTTGCCGTGGTTCTCGGCTCGGGCCGGTGGATGGATTCACCTTTCCGAACTCGGCACCTACGGCCCTCGTCCAACGCGCTACGTGAACGGCGTCGCCCTCATCGTGGACGGTGGCCAACTTGCCTGAGGCCTTTTGGACAAGCTCGATGACTCCACCGGCCAAGGGTCGCCGGCGCCGCGGCCTCACGTAGTTCGTCGAGGATCTGCGTGGTTCTTTGTGTGCGGACCACCGGGCACGCACACCCAGGCAAGCAGGCCTCCAGGGTGTCGTGCGCCGTGTCGATCCCTGAACGAAGCAATGACAAAAATCCCAATCTTTGGGAAACTGTTGATTCGTGATGGTTCGCCGAACTAGGCGCGCCCTTAGGTCGGGGCGAATCGCACTCCGCTCCGTAGCCCAGAAGGAGGCTCCCGCATGACACAAACCTTCGCCGCAGGTGCGACGCCCGGTGTCGACACAAGTGAGGCTGGCGAGCCGGATCCGGTCATCGCCAGGCGCGACAAGTACGTGACACTGAACTACCCCCGGTTCGGGATCGCGGTGGCTGAGGGTTCCGGTTGCGAGTTCACAGACACGACCGGCCGCACCTACCTGGATCTCTTCTCGGGATTCGGAGGCACGATCCTCGGCCACTGCCACCCCGAGCTGGTCGCGACTGCGACCGAGCAGGCGAAGAAGCTCTGGCATGTCGGCAACTTCCTCGACACCGAGCCGCAGACGCTGTTGGCGGAAGCGATCGCCGAACGCGGATTCGGAGGGCGCAGCTGCTTCGGCCACACAGGGTCGGACTCCAACGAGGCGGCGTTCAAGCTCGTACGCCTCTACGGCCGGCGCGACGGTGGTGACCGGTACAAGGTGCTCGCCACCCACAACGGCTTTCACGGCCGCGGTTTCGCCGCCATGAACGCCAGCAGCGGGGACAAGGCCCGAAAGGGTTACCAACCCTTCCTCGACGGCTTCGCGCACGTGCCGTACAACGACCTGGCGGCGATGGAGGAGGCGGTCGACGACCAGACAGCCGCCATCATCGTCGAGCCGATCCAAGGCGAAGGTGGCGTCAACGTCCCCGACGACGGCTACCTGCGAGGACTAAGGCAACTGTGTGATCGGCATGACCTGCTGCTGATCTGCGATGAGGTGTGGACCGGTTGTGGGCGCACCGGACGGTGGTTCGCCTACCAGCACGAGGACATGCAGCCCGACATCATGACCCTCGGCAAGGCCGTGGGTTGCGGGCTGCCGGTCAGTGTGATGTGTGCTGACCAGCGGATCGCCGATCTGTTCAGCATCGAGTCCTACGGTGGGGTCGCGCACGCCTCAACACTCGCCGGAAGCTGCATCCCGATGGCGGTGTCCGCGCGGATGTTCGAGATCGTCGAGTCCGAGAACCTCGTAGAGCGCGCGGGCGTACTCGGACAGCGGCTGATGAGCGCTCTCCGGGACCTGCCGAGCACGCTCCCGATCACCGACGTCCGCGGTCGCGGTCTGTTCGTCGGCGTCGAGCTGGACGACTCGTACCCGCACGCTGCACCAGAACTCGTACGAAGGGCCCTGGGCGACGGTGTGTTGTTCGGTTCCGCGGGTGACCGGGTCCTGCGCGTCGCGCCCCCACTGATCGTCACCGAGGCCCAACTGGATCGAGGCGTCGAGCAGATGGCGAAGCTGCTGGCTTCCTGAGCTCGCCAGAGATGGCAGGCGACAGAAGCCACCGAGGTGGCCGGAGCGGCAGAGCCGGCCAGTCCCTGAAAACCTGCAAGCGGCAGGCTCGGCCCACGCCCCCCAACCAACAACTGAAGGAGTAACCCCTTGACGTCAATCGCCATCATCGGCGCCGGATCTGGGCTCGGCGCGGCAACAGCTCGCCGATTCGGCGCGGCAGGCTTCACCGTGGCGCTCATCTCGCGGCTTCAAGCACACGTGGACGCACTGGCGAACCAGTTGAACCAGACCGGCATTGCTGCCCGCGGCTACTCCGCCGACGTTCGGAACCCCGACGCACTGAGCGGCGCCCTGCGACATGCCGCGACTGATCTCGGGCCGGTCGAGGTACTTCAGTACAGCCCAGTCCCGCAGCCAGAGTTCCTGCGTCCGGTCCTCGACACGACCGTGGCTGACCTGACCGGTGCCGTCCAGTTCTCGATCTACGGTCCGGCCACCGCGGTTCATCAGGTGTTGCCGGAAATGCGGAAGCTCGGCCGCGGCACCCTGTTGTTCGTCAACGGTGGGAGTGCTGCACGACCGAACCCGAAGGTCGCAGGCACATCGATCGCCTTCGCCGGCGAGAGCGCTTACACCGCCATGCTGCACCACGCCCTCGCGGAGGAGAACATCCACGTCGGCCAATTGATCATTCCGGGTGGTATCACACCCGGCCACCCCACCCATGACCCAGACGTACTCGCCGACCGGCTCTGGGCGATGCATGTCGGAAGGGACTCGTTCCGGACATTCGCCGAACCGATGAACCTTTAGGCGCCTCGTTCTTCCTGGTCGAAAGGACCTTCGATGTTGACCGTCAACGCCTACGCGGCTACCTCACCCACCGATCCCCTTGTGCCGACCACCATCACCCGACGGAACGTCGGACCGCGGGATGTCTTGATCGAGATCGCCTACGCAGGCGTCTGCCACTCCGACATCCACACCGTCCGCGGCGACTGGAGAGCCATCGCCTATCCGCAGGTCGTTGGTCACGAGGTCGCCGGCACCGTGATCGAAGTCGGCTCGGACGTGACCAAACACGGCCTGGGTGACCGGGTCGGGGTCGGCACGATCGTCAACTCCTGCCGGGAGTGCGTGAACTGCCAGTCTGGAGAAGAGCAGTACTGCCTGAAAGGCAACACCCAGGCCTACGGCAGCCTCGACCGAGACGGCACCATCACGCAGGGCGGCTACTCAACCCACGTCGTCGTCGATGAAGACTTCGTCCTGCGCGTTCCCGATTCGCTTGATCTCAGCAAGGTCGCTCCCCTGCTCTGCGCCGGAATCACCACCTACAGCCCGCTGCGGCACTGGCAGGTCGGACCCGGCACCAAAGTCGCTGTGGTCGGGATGGGAGGACTCGGTCACCTCGCCGTCAAATTGGCTCACGCCATGGGTGCGTACGTCACCGTGCTGTCCCAGACGCTGTCCAAGCGCGACGACGGACTCCGCCTTGGTGCCGACGCGTACTACGCGACCAGCGACTCCGACACCTTCGATGATCTCGCCAACAGCATCGATCTGATCATCAACACCGTATCCGCAGCGATCGATCTTGACGGCTATCTGCGACTTCTGCGGCGTGACGGCACACTGGTCAGCGTCGGTGCTCCACCCGAGCCGCTTCCCGTCGCTGTCTTCTCCTTGTTCAGCAATCGGCGCTCTTTTGCCGGCAGCTCAACGGGCGGTATCGCCGAGACCCAGGAGATGCTGGACTTCTGCGCCGAGCATGGCATCGAGCCGGAGATCGAGCTCATTGACATCGCCTCCATCAACGACGCCTACGACCGGGTTCTCCGCTCCGACGTCCGCTACCGATTCGTCATCGATGCCGCCAGCCTCCACAGCTGATCGCACCGACGCCATCAACCATCCAGTCCGACGAAAGGAATTACAGCCATGACGACGAGCAGCATCGAGACCAGCACCGGACCTGACACAGCGACCATTGGCATCCCGGCCGGCGAGGCCGGCCGATTCGCAGGAAAGGTAGCGCTGGTGACCGGAGCCGCCGGTGGCATCGGTCGAGCGACCGCCCTGGCATTCGCCCGCGAGGGTGCGCAGGTGGTCGTGACGGATGCCAACGAGGCCGCGAACAACGAAACCGCCAAACTCATCGAGCAGGCCGGGGGGCAGGCTGCTGCGCTTCGATCCGACGTCACCAAGTCCGAGGAGATCAAGGCGGTCGTCAGTTTGGCGGTTGAGCGATTCGGCGGGCTGGACATCGCCTTCAATAACGCCGGTGTCGAACCCGGGGGCGAGGCGCTGGCCGACATCGACGACGACGCGTGGGACAAGATCATCGCGGTCAACCTGCGCGGCGTCTTCCTGTCGATGAAGCACGAGATCCCGCTGATGCTGCAGCGCGGCGGCGGCGCTATCGTCAACACCTCGTCCGGCGCAGGTGTCAAAGGCTTCGCTGGCGGCGCCGCGTACGGCGCCTCGAAGTTCGGCGTGATCGGAGCCACCAAGTGCGCGGCCCTGGACTACGCGGGGCAGGGCATTCGCATCAACGCGATCTGTCCCGGCATCATTGACACCAAGATGATCGAGCGGGTCTTCGGCGGTACCCCTGAGGGCCACCAGGCCATCCTCGACCAGGAACCGATCGGGCGCATGGGCCGGCCGGAGGAGATGGCTGACGCCGTACTGTGGCTGTGCTCCGAACAGGCCTCCTTCGCCGTCGGCCATGCGCTGGTCGTCGACGGCGGCCAAACGGTCTGAGCCGGTGCGCCCTGGCCGCGCGCGAAGGCATCTCGACCTGCCGGAGACACAACGTCACGGCTCACCCGGGACCTTGTTCTCCGGCTGCACATGGGGTCGCGCAAATTTGCCATCCTCGGGCGTGCGCCAACTGACCGCCCGGCAGGCCCTCACAGCCGCTACCGGATACCGCTGGCCGAGGAAGACGTCAACCGTTGCATCGAATCGAAGCCACGCAACGAGGCCGGTGAGCCGCAGCTGACCCCCAGCCGAGGCAGCGTTCGCCCGGGCCTTCTCGAGTTCCCTGCGGCAGCTGCCTCACGCGCAACGTGCTGGCCTGCAGTCGATAACCGGCAACATCGCCGAAGCGGTGTAGAGGTAATCCTCGTCGACCTCGGCTGGGTCCCGCTGTACCGCGACGGGTATGAGTCGATCACCACCATGAGCGGCATCTACGGTCACTTAGTTTCCTCAGAGTTTCTGTCTTGAATGTGCACACATCTTTGATAGAAACTCTGTATGAAACTCGATCCACTCGGAGAGGTCCTTCAGCAGGTTCTCGATGGAGCCACGGCCGGCTCGCTGGAAACCGAGACGCTCGACTTCAAGCGTGATCCCCACACTGTCAAGGGCAGAGGGGCTCCCGGGAATCCTCGAGGACGCCTGATCGAGGAACTCGTTGACGCAGTCGTCTGCTTCGCGAACGCCCATGGAGGCCGCATCGTACTTGGCGTCGATGACCGGACGCCCGGGCCAGACGCATTCGGTGGAACCCAGGCGGACCCGGCGGACCTACGAAACAGGATCTACGGAAACACGAGGCCGCAACTAACGGTGCCGATTGAGGAAGTCGAGTTTGGCGGCGCGAGGATCTTGGTCATCACCGTTCCCGAGGGCCTGGATCTGGTCACAGACAGCCGAGGTAAAGCTGCGGCTCGGCAGGGAACGAACTGCTCGTCCCTGACCGAGGGTGCTCGGCGGGCGCTCGCCCATGAACGGCGCAATCCAGACCTGACCGCAAGGCCGTCCGATCGGTCGTGGAAGGACGTCTCCACAGCTGCCATGCGCCAGACACGAAGTCTGCTCGGTCAACTCGTCGACCTTCGCAATCAGATGGCGGATCTGGACGACGGGAGCCTGCTGCGCGCCCTGAATCTGGTCGATCGGGATGGACGCCTGCTGATCGCTGGAGAAATCCTGCTTTGCGCACCCGAGCAAGACATGCTCGACATCCTCACGCGGCCCGCCGCAGGTGCCGAGCCGTCGGTACGGAGACTGCGGGAGCCGTTGGTCCTACTGCTGCCACATGCACTCGAGTCGTTGCGGTCCACCATCGATCCTGAGGTGGCACACATTGCGCTTCCGGGTGGGCAGGAGATCGCCCTCCCGGACTTCTCCCCGATCGCGGTCGATGAGGCTGTGACCAACGCCTTGGTGCACCGTGACTACTCAAGGCCCGAACGTGTGGTGATTGATCACTCGCCCAACGCTCTCCGCGTCTGGTCGCCTGGGGGGCTGCCGTTCGGCGTCACCGAGGATCGCATCTTGAGCACTGTGTCGACGCCGCGCAACGCGACGCTCATGGGTGCGATGCAACAACTAGGACTCGCGGAGCGGGCTTCTCGCGGGATCGACCGGATGTTTCGTGAGCAGGTCCGCGTCGGACAGCAGGTTCCTGGTATCCGTGCTGACGAATTCTCCGTCGAGGTCTATTTCACCAGTGGTGCCCCGAATCGAGCATTTGCGGGATATGTGGCCACGCTCCCGCGCGCCATGCGCGAGAACGTCGATGTGATGCTCTCGCTCGTCCATCTGTGCCAGCGGCCAGCGTTGACGCTCGCAGATGGGGCACGACTGCTGCAGGTCAGCGAAACAGAGGCCAGAGATCGTCTCGACGCCTTGGGAAGCGGTCCCGACGCGCTCATGGTCCGCGACGGTGATGCGCGTCGCGGAGTCCGTTGGAGACTTCGCCCGACGGTCGCCACAGCACTTGGAACAGCTGTGCAGCATCGTGCTCGCGCCGATTCCGCCCGTCCGCGGGTAGAAGCCCACCTCCAGGAGTACGGGTGGGTCACGAACAAGACGATTCGAAACATGTTCGACCTGGACATCCAGCAGGCGACCCAGATCCTGAACGACCTGCGCGCGGCAAACGTCGTTGTCAAGGACCCGGACGGCCCACAGCGTGGTCCCGCAATCCGCTGGCTTCCTGCCGAGCCAAAGAACGGTCGATGAGTGACAACCGTGCACGCGCCGACCTTGCTGGAGGGTGACGACGGGCTGCTCGCAGTTCGCGACGTACCCATCCAGCCACTCGGGCCGAAAGCGGATGTGCTTGCCCGCCTCGTGTGCCGGATCCCGCCAGCCCGAGGTGATCGGCCAACGTTCGAAGCCGCCGAGGCTGCCCAAGCTACCGGGGCAGCCGCCTTTCCAAAGGCCGAGGGGAAGTTCGGCTCCTACGCCCGCTGGGCGTCGTTGATCTGCCGCACGGTCGGGTCGCTGATGACCACTCCTAGGACCGACACCCAGCGATCGCCGGACGAAGCCTGCCCGTCGACATGCGGCGCGTGGGCGCCCACCATTCCCCGTCAAACGGCTATTGCGGTAGTCAGCACGAGCGTCTCGCGATAGCCGTCGAGGGCGCTGGCGCTGGCCCAGCAGGTATGGTTTCAACCGTTCGGCGAGCGGTTCGTCGAAAGATCAATTCAAGATCATCGGTGCCACACTGTGTGGGACGCGCCGCCATCCAACCGGGCGCAACGGGAGGAAACGGGAGCTCAATTCACGCTCAAACTCGCCAATCCAGGCAGTACGAGCGTGGGTCGCGCCCGGTTCAAATCCCCCCTCGCGCACTAGCCTGCAAGCGTAACTGGCCTAGTCAACTGCCTCTACGCGACGGCCTGAACTCGCGAGGAGTCGGACAGGTGAGCCCGCATCGATCTCCGCGGTATCAGGGCCAGTATTCGAACAGCGCAGTGAACGCCCGCGTCGCCATGCCCGGATAGCATCCCGTGCGTGGCCGAGGAGATCTTACGGGTCTACATCGACCCGGCGATGAAGGCGAAGATTCAGATCAACGGGGAAGAGTCGGCCTCACGAAGCTTCCTCGTCAGAGCCGAGGGCCAGCCCTGACTGTCCTGCGGACTCGCTACCCGAAGGCAATTGCATAGCTTTTTGGCCGTGTCAACCGACTTTCCTGCACCTCGGGGTAGCCGGCACTGCATGGGGCAGTTCTGGGCCTCGGTCAGGCAGGGGCGGAGGCCTCGTGGCTGAGGCGTTGCACAGCGTCGTCGTCGACGGTGGCGAAGAAGCCGCCGACCACGTCCTCGATCTCGTCGAAGCCGTCGGCGCAGAACAGGATCGGCTGGTAGTGGGTGATGTCGTAGGTCTGCACGCCCATCCGGGCGATCTCCAGCGGCCGCAGGTCGGCCTGGGCGATCTGCTGGATCTCGCCGTAGGAGGACAGCAACCCGGCGCCGTACGTCCGGATCTCGCCGCGCTCCCGCAGCACCCCGAACTCCAGCGAGAACCAGAACACCTTCGAGACGAACTCCAGCGCCTCGGTCGACTCGACGCGCCGGGCGGCCTCGCCGGCGATCCGGTAGAGCGCGGCGAACCTGGGATGCGCGAGGCAGTTGCCGTGGCCGACGACCTCGTGCAGCACGTCCGGCTCGGGCGTGTAGAGCGGCACCGAGTGGTGCCGTACGTATTGGGTCGAGTGGAAGACGCCGTCGGCGAGCGAGCCGTAGAACTCCAGCAACTCCACCAGCCCGGCGGCTGGGACGTACCGGAAGCCGGTCAGCGGCCGCAGCATCTCGTTGACCTCGGCCAGCTGCGGGATGTGGTCCTCGGGCAGCTGGAGGATCTGCTTGCCCTCCAGATAGGCCTGGCAGGCCAGCCGCTGGTGCAGCTCATGGAGTTCGCCGCAGACGATCCGCCACACCTCGTGCTCGTCGTCGGTGTAGGGCGCGACGGGCAGCGGCTCACCGGGATGCCAGTCCATCGCCAGCGCGGCGAGAGCGTTGCGCCGGGCGCGGTACTCCGGGTCGCTGGCACCGGGATGGTCGCTCCCGAGGTGGACCGTGACGTCGCCGCTGTCGGAGCGGGTCACCGGTGCGTAGAGCTGTGCTTCCTCGAACATTCGTCTCCTCCGGGATGTCCGGACGTCGCTCAAGGCGTCCTTGCTTCTCGGTCGCGTCGCTGGATCGCAGTAGCACGACCATCGGACCGGGGTGGCGGTCCTTCTCCCAAGATTGCCACGAAGAAGCCCCGCTCAAACCAGAAATCAGCAGTCCGGGAAGCCCTTGCGCGAAATCCTCATCCGGCGCCTGCCGCCTCCTCACACTTCGCGATCGTGCAAGGTTTGACCGCGACTACCCGGCCGAACCTTGCACGCTCACGAAGTGAGGAAGGGGCGGCGAGGCGAGTGATGTGGGAGCGGGCCGGAAGCCAAGGGATCGGCCGCGACGATCAGTAGAACTCGACGGTGTCGATGACGTTGCGCAGCGGGCGGCCGTCGAGCAGCCGGGTGGTGTTGTCGCAGAAGAGCTCGGCGATCCGCCAGTCCTCCTGCCCGCTCAGCGCGGCGCTGTGCGGGCTGACCAGGACGTTCGGCATGGACCACAGCGGACTGTCGGCCGGCAGCGGCTCGACGGCGAAGACGTCGAGGGCTGCAAAGCCCACCTGTCCCGCCTCCAGCGCCGCGACCAGCGCGGGCTCGTCGATCACGGTGCCGCGACCGACGTTGACCACGGTCGCGCCCGACTTGAGGGCCGCGAAGAACCTCATCCCGAGCAGGCCGGTCGTCGCGTGCGTCTCGGGCAACGTGGTCACCACGGCATCGACCCGGCCGGCGACCGATTCCAGCTCGTCGGGATGGATCACTTCGACGCCCGGCAGATCGCGCGGCCGCCGGCTGGTGCCGAGAATCGTCGCGCCGAAGGCCCGCAGCAGCTCGACCACCCGGGTGCCGATCCCGCCGAGGCCGACGACCAGGACGGTCTGCTCGCTGAGGTGGCCCATCAGCCACCGACCGCTCCAGTCGCGCGCCCGCTGCTGGGCCTCCAGTCGGGGTAGCTGCTTCGCGCCGGCCAGGACACCGAACAGCGCGAACTCCGCCAGCGGGTCGCGGTGCACACCCGCCGAGGACGTGAACGTCACCCGCTCGAGCTCCTCGGGAGTGAGTTGCGCGGCCCGTACGGTCGAGCCGCCGCCGGCCGCCATGGTGTGCACCCAGCGAAGGCCGGGATTGGCCCGTACCGCTCGCTGGAGCGCTGTCGGATCCACGTCCGGGATGCCGTAGAGCGCCTCAGCCCCGTCGATCAGTGCCTCGTACGCCGCCTGCTGCTCCCCCGTACGGCGGAAGCTCGGCTCGCCGGTGAAGTCCGCCGGGTGCCGCATCGGTGGCAGCAGCTCGGGCTCGTACGACAGGTCCAGCCGTGGCTCCCGGGTGGTGAGCAGGTCGGTCAGGCCGCGAGGCACCGGCGCCGCAATGGCAACCCGGAGGCGCTCCATGCCCTCACCCTAGAGGTGGGATGCCTTGTCGGATGGTCGGTCTGATCCCTAGAGTTGGCTCAGCGTCTGCAACGATGCAGCAAGCTCCCATCCGACCCGAATCGGGGGCCGGTCGGTCCACATGGACCGAGGAGGACCGTTGTCATCCCATCCCCCGACTCGTCGACGCCTCGTCAGCCTCGCCATCGCCTCCGCAGTCACCGCGGTCCTGGCGTCGGCTCAGGCCGGTCCGGCCGCAGCCGACCACAGCAGAATCCGGCACAAGGACGCGGTCGGCGGTGTGCGCGGCAGCTACATCGCGGTGTTCAAGGACAGCGCAGTGCCAAAGGCCGACGTCCCCAACATCGTTGAGCGACTCGCGACACGGCATCACGCGCTCGTCCGGTTCCATTACGCCGACGCCCTGCGCGGGTTCGCAGCCCGGATGAGCGAAGCGGAGGCCGAGCGGCTCGCTGCCGATCCGCACGTGGACTATGTCGAGCAGGACCGAACCGTCTCCATCGATACCACGCAGTCGCCCACGCCGTCCTGGGGCCTGGACCGGATCGACCAGCGCAGCCTTCCACTCAACAACTCCTACGTCTACGCCGGCAACGGGGGAGGCGTTCGGGCCTACATCATCGACACCGGGATCAGGATCACGCACAGCGATTTCGGCGGCCGCGCGATCTGGGGAACCAACACAGTCGGCGACGGCGTCAACACCGACTGCAACGGGCACGGCACCCACGTCGCCGGAACCGTCGGAGGCAACTCGTACGGGGTCGCCAAGGCGGTCCGACTCGTGGCGGTCAAGGTGCTCAACTGCTCCGGCAGCGGGCTGCTCTCCGGCATAGCCGCCGGGGTCGACTGGGTGACGGCCAACCACACCTCGGGGTCGGCGGTCGCCAACATGAGTCTCGGTGCCCAGGGCTCCGACTCCGCCCTGGAAACCGCGGTCCGCAACTCGATCGCCGATGGTGTCACGTACGCGATCGCGTCCGGCAACTCGAATGCCGACGCCTGCAACTTCACTCCGGCTCGGGTGAGAGAGGCCATCACCGTCAATGCCACCACCAAGAGCGACGCGCGGGCGTCGTTCTCCAACTTCGGAAGCTGCACCGACGTCTTCGCGCCCGGCCAGGACATCACCTCGGCCGGGAAGGCGAGCGACACAGCCACCGCCATCATGAGCGGCACGTCGATGGCCACCCCGCACGTCGCCGGGGCGGCGGCACTGATCCTGGGCGCTACGCACGCCGCAACGCCGGCACAGGTGTGGAGCGCAATGCTGGCCAACTCGACGCCGGGCAAGGTGACGAGCCCCGGAACGGGCTCGCCCAACCGGCTCCTGTTCACGCAGGCCTGCAACCCGGTCAGCAACGGAGCCGACGTTCCGATCGTCGATCTCCTCACCGTGCAGTCCACCGTCACCGTCACGGGCTGCTCGGGCAACGCGTCAACCGCGGCGCTCATCGAGGTGCACATCAAGCACAGCAACATCGGCGACCTGATCATCGACCTGATCGCACCCAACGGCACCGCCTTCAACCTGTGGGATCGCTCGGGCGGCAGCACCGACAACATCGATGCCACCTTCGTCGAGAACCTGTCGAGCGTGGCCGCGAACGGCACCTGGAAGCTCCGGGTACGCGACGCAGCCGTCCTCGACGTCGGCTACATCGACAACTGGATCCTCGACGCGTAGGCGGCCGCCGCGCCCGGACACGTCCCTCAGCTCAACCGCTGACCGTCAGTTTGTCGCCGCTCGCCGTCACCTGCTTGGCGGCGAGCGGGGTCTGCGCCGGGCCGGTGACCACCGAGCCGTCGGTGATGGAGAACTGGCTGCCGTGGCAGGTGCAGTTGATCGTGTTCGTGACATTGGCGACGACGCACAGCTGATGGGTGCAGATCGCCGTGAAGGCCTTGAACTGGCCCGACTTCGGTTGGGTGACCACGACCTCCGCCTCGGCGAAGACCTTTCCGCTGCCCACCGGGATGTCCGCCTTGGTCGTCGACAGCGGGCCGCTCGACGAGCCGCCGGCCGTTGCCGAGCTGGCCGGCCCCTGCGCGCCGTAGTCGGTGCAGGCGGACAGCGAACCGAGAGCGAGCGCCGACAGGCCGCCACGGATGATCAACGCCCGACGGCTCAGCCCGCCGGGCCGTGCCTGGGGTCCGGGGATCAAGACGCCTCCCGGCCGCGGCGTGGGGCGTCGGGGTTCACGGGATTCGTCCCCATGGCGAGAGTCATGATTCCTCCAGGTCTCGGGTGCTCGGTCAGTACCTGCTGGTAGGGGTCAGAGGGTCAGCGTGGCCGCTGCGGTCGGGGGAGCCGCTGGCCGGCGCGACCGGTTCCGCACCCGACTGAACGGCCGGCCACTGCTGAAAGTTCAGTTGTGCAGCACCGCGGCACCGCTGAACCGGCCGTGCCGGAGGTCAGCGAGCGCGCGCGGCGCCTCGACCATCGGGTAGCCGACGGTCGTCGCCCGTACGCCCAGGCGGGCCGCCAGCTGCAGGAACGTCTCGCCATCATGCCTGGTGTTCGCCGTCACGCTGCGCAGGCGGCGCTCGTGAAAGAGCTCGCGGTCGTAGTTCAGGGTCGGGACGTCGGACAGCCAGATGCCCGCGATCGCGAGCGTGCCGCCCCGGTCGAGCGCGCGCAGCGCACCGGGCACCAGCTCACCCGCCGGTGCGAACAGGATCGCGCCGTCCAGCGGCTCCGGCGCGTGGTCGTCCACGCCGCCGACGCTGTGCACGCCAAGCTCCGTGGCCAGCCGGCGGTTGGCCTCGCCGCGAGTGAGCACGTGCACGGTCAACCCCTGGGCCAGTGCGAGCTGGGCCGTCAGGTGGGCGCTGCCGCCGAAGCCGTAGATGCCGAGCCGGCCGCCCGCCGGTACTGCCGCGCAGAGCAGCGCGCGATAGCCGATGATCCCGGCACAGAGCAGCGGCGCCGCCTGCTCGTCGCCGATCGCCTCCGGCAGCGCGTACGCGTACACCTCGTCGACCAGGCAGGCGTCCGCGTAGCCTCCGTCGAGATGCCAGCCGGTGAACCGCGGGTCGAGGCAGAGGTTCTCCTCGCCCCGGCGGCAGAACCGGCAGCTGCCGTCCGTACGGCCGAGCCAGGCGACGCCGACCCGGTCACCGACGGCGAACCGGCGGCAACCCTCGCCGGCCGCCTCCACCCGGCCGACCACCTCGTGACCGGGTGTGACGTCCGGGCGCTTGGGTGGCAGATCGCCCTCCGCGAGGTGCAGGTCGGTCCGACAGACCCCGCAGCAGCTCACCCGGACGAGCAGCTGCCCCGGCCCGGGCGCGGGCAGCTCACGCTCGATCCGGGTCAGCGGGGATCTGGCGGATCCAGCTTCAGGCGGTTGCGGCGGTTTCCCGTCGATCGGACCAGGCTCGCGGACCACCCAGGCTTGCACTCCCCCATTCTGCGGACCGCGATGCTCCCGTACGCAAGAAGCGTGCTGGTGAACGGCGGCCCTTCGGCGCGACATCATCCGATCTGGCTGCACTTTGCCCGGTGCCGGAGGTGAGGTCACGGATGCCGAAGAGAAGTGGTGGACTACTTACACAAAATTCAGACCTGAGAGGATGTTTTCCACCACCGAACCGCGCCATGCTGGGGTATGGACATCACGCAGCTCCTGATCACGGTCGGCGCGGTCGCCGGGATCATCGTCGTCGGGCTGCTGGCCATCGTTCCCTCGCTGCTGAACTACCCACAAGGCCACGATCGCAACGAACCCAGTCTGCCCACCCCGGCGCCGTTCGAGCCCCGTCGGCGCCACCGTCGCCACGATCACGACGGCGACCACCACGACCAGTCCAACCCGGTCAAGCTCGCGGCCTAGCCGCGATCTGGTACGAGCGATTCCCCGCGTCGGGCCTCGCAGACAGGCGCCCTCGGATCAGCTGAGCAGTGCTTGGCCGATGAACTCGCCCTCGGCGGCTCCCGGCGGTACGGCGAACAGCCCGGAGCCGGTGTGCTGCAGGTACTCGCTCATCGCGTCGCCGCGGCCGATCCTGCTCTGGATCGGGATGTAGTGCGTACGCGGGTCGCGGACGAACGCGAGGAAGAACAGACCGGCGTCGAGACGTCCCAGCCGGTTGCTGCCGTCGACGAAGTTGTAGCCGCGGCGCAGCATCCGAACGCCGTTGTTGCTGTCCGGATGCACCATCCGGACGTGCGCGTCCACCGGGATCAACGGCCCGCCGTCCGCAGCCTTCATGGCGAAATCGGGCTGAGTGAACTCACCGCCTCCCGACAGCGGCGCGCCGTCGGCCTTGGTCCGGCCGATCAGCTTCTCCTGGTCGCCGAGCGGCTGCCGGTCCCAGGTCTCGATCGTCATGTTGATCCTGCGGGCGACCAGGTAGGAGCCGCCGGCCAGCCAGCCCGCCCGCGGATCGGCGTCGGCCGGCACCCAGACGTGCCGCTCGATGTCCGCCGGCTCCTCGGCCTTGATGTTTCTCGTGCCGTCCTTGAAGCCGAACAGGTTCCGCGGCGTCTGCTGCGAGGTCGACGTCGCGGACGTACGGCCGAAGCCGAGCTGTGACCAGCGAACAGTCGCCCGGCCGAACCCGATCCGGGCCAGGTTGCGTACGGCATGGACGGCGACCTGCGGATCGTCGGCACACGCCTGGACGCACAGGTCGCCGTCGGAGAAGTCCGGGTCGAGATTGTCGCCGGGAAAGTGCGGCGGCCGCTGCAGCGCGGCAGGCTGACGGGCCGCGAGGCCGAACCGGTCCGTGCCTTCGGCGCGGAACAGGCTCGGACCGAACCCGAAAGTGATGGTCAGACCGGCCGGGGGTAGGCCGATCGCCTCGCCGGTGTCGTCCGGCGGTGCGTCGTAGCCGCCCTGAGTCGGGCCCACCTCGCCGGCCCCGAGTCCCTGGGTCATCCGGGCGGCGGCCGCCGTCCAGTCCTGAAGGAGCTGAATCAGTTCCGCTCGCGAGCTTGTCGTGACGTCGAAGGCCGCGAAGTGCAGCCGGTCCTGGGCCGGCGTGACGATGCCTGCCTGGTGCGGCCCGAAGAAGGGGTAGGTCCGCGATCCCGAGACCGGCTGCGCGGCAGGCTCCGGCCTGGCCGCCGCCAGCCCGCCCGCGGCGCCGGCCGCAACGCCCGCCAACCCGAGCCCGGCCGCACCGAGCAGGCCGCGACGGCTGATCGATGCCACGTCTAGACAACCGCCGCAGTGAGCTTGGACAGCGGCTCGGAGAGCGCGTTGACCGCGTCGGAGAGGGTCTTGACCTGCTCCTTGCTCAGCGCGTCGTAGGTCTGGAAGCCGTCACCGACCCGGTGGCCGTCGAGCAGCTTCTGCAGCGCGTCGAAGCGGCCCGCGATGGCAGCCTCCAGCTCCGGGTCGCGTTGGGTCAGCACCGGCCTCAGTGCCTCGAAGCCGGCACGTGCGCCGTCGACGTTGGCCTGGAAGTCCCATAGGTCGGTGCGCGACCAGTACTCCTCCTCGCCGGTCACCTTGCCGGTCGCGACCTCGTCCATCAGCTCGCGCGCCCCGTTCGAGATCTGGTCGGAGGTTATGGTGAGCTTCTGCGCCTTGTCGTACAGGACCTTCGTGGTGCTGGTCAGGTCATCGGCGTAGGTCGCGCGGCCGGCCGCGCTCAGCTGCTGGTACCCGTGTGCCCGGGCCGGCCAGAGGTCCTTCTCGATCCGGTGCCAGCCGGTCCAGGCCTGCCCGGCTTCCAGGTCGGCCTCGCGGAGGTCGAGCTTCGGGTCGATGTCGCCGAACGACTCGGCGACGGGCTCGATCCGCTCCCAGTACACGCGGGCCCGCGGGTAGAGATGCCGCGCCTGGGCGTGCCGTCCGGATTTGTACGCGGCCGTGAACTCCCTCGTCGCCGCGACCAGATGGTCGGTCTGGGCCCGTACGTAGTCCTCGTACTCCTCGGTCGCCTGGGCGATCAGCTCCTGGTCGGCATTGGTCGGTTCGGCGTCCGACGCCGTGACGGTGAACGCCGCGCGGATGCCGTCCCCCACCATGCCGGGCTTGCACGCGGTGACGTAGCTTCCCGTGGCGGCGGTCACCACCAGATCGCGGGAGAGGCCGGGGCCGATGTTCTCCATCTCGCCAACGATCGTCTTGCCGTCCTGCTGCAGCAGGTAGAACTCGGTCACCGTCGACCCGCCGTTGGTCACCGAGAACGTCAACCTGCCGGACGGGGCCGTGGTCGCCGATAGGGTGCAGGCCGTGTCGGTCGCCTTGACCGTCAGCCGCCGGGGATCGGGTTGGCCCGCGGGGTCGGCCGAGCTGGAGTTGTCGGTGCACGCCGCCAGCAGCGGCAATGCCGCGACGGCCGCGAGGGACGCCAGGACCAGGCCCTGGCGGGGTCGATCCGCCATGATCACCTTCCGGAGTGGACGGGTTCGGCCGGGGCCGGTCTTGGCGAGGGTGCTTTGCGGCGGATCCGCAGCAGGAAGATCACGAGGGTCGGAACGAGGTAGAGCAGCCACGCGACGGCCTGCAGGACGGTCGTCGCGGGCGAGAAGTTGAAGACGCCCTTCAGCAGGGTGCCGTACCACGAGCTGGGCGGGATCACCTGCGAGACGTCGAACGCGAGCTGGTTCAGGCCCGGGAGGAGGCGGGCCTCCTGCAGGTCGTGCACCCCGTACCCCAGCACGCCGGCGGCGACGATGATCAAGAAGCCCCCCGTCACCGCGAAGAACCTGCTGAGGTTGATCCGCAGCGCACCGCGGTAGAGCAGGTAGCCCAGCAGCACGGCGATCAGCAGGCCGACGGCCGCGCCGATCAGCGGCGTCGTGGTGCTGCCGCTGCCACCGGCGGCGGCCTGGGTCGCCGCCCACAGGAACAGCGCGGTCTCCAGACCCTCACGACCGACCGCCAGCATCGCGACCACCACCAGCGCGCCCGGCTGGGCGTCTGCGGCCTTGTCGATCTGGGCCCGCAGCTCCCCGGAGATGGTGCGCGCGGCCTTCGCCATCCAGAAGATCATCCAGGTGACGAAGCCGACGGCCAGAATCGACAGCGAGCCGCCGATCAGCTCCTGCGCCTCGAAGCTCAGGCCGCGTGGGCCGAAGGTGAGCACGGCACCGAAAGCGAGGGAGACGGCGACGGCGATGCCGACGCCGAGCCAGATCCGCGGCAACAGGCGCCGCCGGTCCGACTTCACCAGATAGGCGATCAAGATGCTGACGACCAGCGCCGCTTCGAGGCCCTCCCGCAGGCCGATCAGGAAGTTGCCGACCATCTCACTCCGTTCATTTCCTCACTCCGGGCTGGGCACCTGGTGACGGCTCGTTCGTCGTCATGCTGCGACGACCTCTCGGGGTCCGGGGCGGATGCCCCGGCGGGGGTGTGTGGGGGCAGGCCCCCCACGGCTGTCAAGCAGCGTGTCGCAGCCCTCCTCCTCACGTCACCGCCGCCCACCCTCTCCGTTCGGGTCAAGCTCCCCGGAGAGGTAAGCCTAGCCTAATTTAGGGTAGCCAAGCCTGGCAGCGGATCTGTAGCAAAGATGCCGTCCGGCAGGTGGACGGGTCAGCGCTCGCCGAGCGTGACCGCGAGCAGCTCCTCGAGCCGTGCCCGCACGACCTCGGGGCTCAGCTCCGGCCGAGTGGCGATCAGCTTGGTAATGATCGGTGTCGGATCGGGCAGGAAGCCGAGGATGTCGCTGATCCGCCAGAACCGGGCGGCCGCCGGGTCACTGTCGAGATGTCCTCCGTGCCGCAGGTAGGCCGCGCGGAACGAGTCCGCGCTGGCCAGGTCCTGCAGCATGGCGAAGTTGCTGCACGAGTGGGCGACGTCCAGGTCCGCCGGCCCCCAGGATGTCTCGGCCCAGTCGATCACACCAGTGATCATGTCGCCCTGCCACAAGATGTTGCCCGGGTGGAAGTCCCGGTGGATGAGTCCCTGCGGGGTGGCCGGCGGTCCCTCGTCGAAGATCTTGATCGCCTGCCGCCAGAGCTCGGGCCGGTCCGTCCAGGATGGCACCTGCAGGTCGACCGGCGTCCAGAACTCGTACGGCCGCGGCCGGTCGTCCTCGTCGACCTCGATCGCGTGGATCACCACCGCGACCCGGGCCAGCTCGCTGATGGCGTCTGGACCGAGCGGGTCGAGGCGCACCTCTCCGGGGAGCCAGGTCGTGAGATTGACATAGCCGTGCGGGGTCAGCCCGTACGGGTCGGTGGCGATCAACCGCGGCACCGGGAGCCCCGAACCGCGCATCAGCCGACAGCCCAGGGCCTCGCAGATGATGTGCTGGCGGCCGAGCTGGCCCCAGCGGACCGCCGAGGAGTAGCGCAGGATCGTCGGGTCGCCGTGATCGAGGCGCAGCGCGAAGATGGTGTCGGTCAGGCCACCGCCGACCGGTGTGACCGAGACGATGTCACCCTCGAGCTGTTCCTGAGCCCAGGCCCGTACTCCCGCGGGAATCACGCGAGCAGGATAGACCGCGGGCGCATATTCGCCCGGGGCCGCGACTTCCGGGCCCGCTCGGGTGCTGAAGGACTCCGGCTCAGTCGGGCAGCCGCAGTGGCTGGCGCAGCGCTCGGCGAGGGAGCAGCTCCCCCTTGGCGTAGGTGCCGATCTGGTGCGTCGCCAGCGCGTCGACGACCGCTCCGATGCCGCCGCCGAGCAACGGAACCCGCTTGGTCAGTGCCAGCGCCAGGCTCTTGCCGCCGACTCGGGCGGCCAGGTCGGTGACCACCTTCTCGGCCACGACCCGGTCCAGCTCGGGGTCGAACACCGGCGCGGTGGCAACCGCCATCGGCGAGGTGGGCAGATGCCCGAGCGCGATGTGCCGGCCGACCTCCTCCCCACCCATCAGGCACATGACCAGCGCCGTGCGGACCCGGTTGTCCGCGACGTCGTAGCCCCGCAGGTGGGCGATTGCCGCCACCATCCTGACCTGGACGACAGCGACCCCGGTGAGATTGGCCGGCATGGACACGGGGAGCGCCGCGATGCCGCCGAGGTTGGTGACGAAGCCCTGGGCGGACGCGAGCCGGACATGGAAGTTGATCAGGGACTCGATCGCCTCGTCGACGGCGCCGTTGTGCCGCTGCAGCTGCCGTACGGCGGCCGCCTTCGCGCCGGGCAGCACGCCCATGCCGTCGATCGCGATCTCCAGCACCCGGCGCAGCGCGCCACCGGCGGCCTGCGGTCCCACGGCGCTGACGACCGGCCCGATCCCGCGGGCGATGACCTTGCCGACGTCTTGCGCTGTTGGCATCGAACCTCCGAGGGACTGGCGATCGTACGTGGTGCGCCGGCCGGCTGGACGCACCCCGGGACACCAGCGTACGTGGGCGGGCCGCCAACCCGACGGTCGAGAGCCCGGGGAAGACCCCGGACGGTCCCTGGCAGGGCCAGGCAGAATATGGGCATGGCGGTGGGCACTCGGCCGATATCGCCGTTCGGCCGCGAGGCGGCTTGGCCGCGCAGCGACCTGATCGGCGTATCGCGGGAGTTCGGGGTCGGGCTCACGTTGGCGGCCTATCGCAACGGCGTCTTCCCCATGCCGGCCGAGGACGGGCTGGTCGGTTGGTATTCGCCACTGCAGCGCGGAATCATTCCCCTGGACAACCTGCGGGTGACCAGGTCGCTGCACAAGATGCTGTCGCGCTATCAGATCCGGGTCGACACCGACTTCGACGCCGTACTGGACTCGTGTGCCGATCCTCGCCGCCCGGGCGGCTGGATCGACGGGCGGATCCGTCGGATCTATCGCCGGCTGTTCGACGACGGCTGGGTGCACTCGGTGGAGGCGTGGACACCTGAGGGCCGGCTCGCCGGCGGCCTGTACGGGGTGAGCATCGGCGGGCTGTTCGCCGGCGAGTCGATGTTCCATCGAAAGGACATCGGCCGGGACGCATCCAAGGTCGCTCTCGTTGCACTCGTCGAACTGTTGCGCGGACACGGGGCCGAGCATCGGCTGCTGGACGTGCAATGGGTGACGCCCCACCTGGCGTCTCTGGGCGCGGTCGCCATCCGCCGGCGGGAGTATCTCGGCAAGCTCAAGCGGGCGCTCGATGCGCCCGAGCCGGACTGGCAGGTCGCGCGAGCCCGCCGCCTCCCCTAGCTCGCCGCCGCGCTGGTCTGGGGACTTCCCCGGTCCAGGCCCTCGGGCCGTGCCAGTCCGGGGGACGACACCCCGTGCCCCCGCTCCCCTGCGCCGCGCTGGTCCGGGGGACAACCCCCCGCTCCCCCGCTCCCCCGCGCCGCGCCAGTCCGGGGGACGACCCCCGAGACACGCGCCGATAATGGCAGCGTGCCCGAGATGCCCGAGGTCGAGTCGCTGGCTCGGTTCCTGACCGAGAAGTGCGTCGGGCGTGCGATCGCACGGATCGACCTGGTCGCGTTCAGCGCGCTGAAGACGTACGATCCGCCGCTGACCGCTCTCGTGGGACTGGAGATCGACGGTGTCAGCCGGCACGGCAAGTACCTCGACATCTCCGCGCAGGGCCTGCACCTGGTGTTCCACCTGGCTCGTGCCGGCTGGCTGCGTTGGAAGGAGACGCAGCCGGACGCGCCGCCGAAACCGGGCCGCGGCCCGCTCAGCCTGCGGCTCACGCTGGACGACAAGTCCGGATTCGACCTGACCGAGGCGGGCACTCAACGCAAGCTCGCGGTGCACGTGGTCGCCGACCCCATGTCGATCCACATGGTCGCGACCCTCGGCCCGGACCCGCTGACCGACGACTTCGACCAGCCGACCCTCGAGGCCCTGCTGCAGGCGGCCGGGCGCGCCCAGTTGAAAGGCGTGCTCAAGGACCAGCGGATCATCGCCGGCATCGGCAACGCGTACTCCGACGAGATCCTGCATGCGGCGAAGCTCAGCCCGTTCAAGCCGGCGAACTCGCTCACCGAGGTCGAGCTCGACACCCTGTATCGGGCGATGAAGGACGAGCTGGCCGGGGCGATTCGGCGCGCCGAGGGCTTGGCCGCGAAGGATCTGAAGAGCGAGAAGAAGTCCGGGCTGCGGGTGCACGGGCGCAAGGGTGAGATCTGCGGCGTCTGCGGCGACACCATTGCCGAGGTGTCGTTCGCCGACTCCTCGCTGCAGTACTGCCCCACCTGCCAGACCGGCGGCAAGAAGCTCGCCGACCGCCGCCTTTCCAAACTGCTCAAGTAGCGCCCCTCACCTGCCGCCTGGGCGGCCGTCCCCGGCGGCCCGATCGCCGCGAAGGATCGGCTCGCCGGAGACGGAAACTCACGTGCACGTTCGCTTCTGTCACTGTGCGCCGGTTGCAACGGGCGCAGAGTGACAGTTGGCGGCGCAGAGTACGGGCCGGAGAGCGCCCCACGTGGGAGGGCGCGACTGCGTGACCGAGGGTTGCGCCTTGATCAGCGTCCGATGGTGATCTTGTCGCCGACGTGCAGGTATGCCAGCACCGTGCGCATCTGGGCGGCGGTGATCCCGACGCAGCCGGCCGTCGGACCGGAGCTCTTGACGTGCAGGAAGATGCCCGCCCCGCGGTAGTGCCGCTGGTAGTCCGGGGGTCGGTTGAAGTTGATGATCACCACATAGCGGTATTGGGTGGGGAAGCTCTGCAACCGCTCCGAGGAGTTGACATTCGACTGCGGCAGCCACCAGCGGAAGCCGCCCTTGGACTTGTTGCGGAAGCTGTTGTAGTAAGGGCTCGCGTTGTCCCCGACCCAGTAGTCACCAGACCGCACCACGTGGTACGGCAGCCACGTGCTCGGCGCCGGCCCGTTGCCGAAGGCCTTGGTCATCGTGTACGTGCCGAGCGGCGTCGTGCCGGTCCCCTGCTGCCGCTCGTCGCCGTCCACGGTGCCGCCGTAGCCCAGCCGTGCTGTCGTGGTGAGGAACTTGCGGTTCAGTGAGCAGGCGGAGCCGGTGCGGATCCAGAACGACACCCGCGCGTACGTCTTCGACGTCTGGTTGACGATCGTCACGGTCCGCTGGGTCCTGGCGATCGAGGTCGTGATGCCGTCCAGCTTCTTCGTGCACGCGCGCCAGGCGGGTGAGGACTGCGGATAGGTCGAGGCGTCTGCGGTGGTCGCCGCGGAACCGCTGACCAGGATCGCCAGGCTCGCGGCGAGGACGCCGACGAGCCGGGCTGGGACGTGCTTCATGTGCGCTCCTCCGAGGTGAATGACCCCCGAGGTCGCTCTTGGGTCAGCCTACGGGCTGCCGGGTCACCAGCAGGCGGCACCCGCCGAAACGCAGCCGATCCCTGCGGAGACGGTCGCGTCGCCGGGCAAGCGCAGCTTCGACCGGCGGCACCGGGTTCGGGCGGCTAGCCCCCGAAACCGTGCAGCGATGTAGCGTGGAGTCCGTCAACCTTCGGGAGCTCACACCAGGTGGTGGGCTGAGAGGGCGGAGTGCGCACGCGGGTCCGCCGACCGATCGAACCTGACCGGGTAATGCCGGCGTAGGGAGGGCAGTGATGACCGTTTCCGAGAAGCCGCGTACGGCTGACGACGCGTCGGTCGCCGGCAGGCCCGAGGCGCCGCTGGTCCTGACCACCGAGCCGCCGCGGCCCCTGCGCTTCGTCGACCAGCTCGCGATGTGGGGCAACCTCGGCATCAGCCTGTTCGGGCCGCTGACCGGAGCACTGGTGGCGACCACGACCGGGTCGGTGTGGCTGTCAATCGCCGCCATCATCGTCGGCTGCGCGCTCGGTGCCGCCCTGCTCGGCGCGTCGGCGATCTTCGGCGTCACGACCGGAGCGCCGGCCATGGCCTCGCTGCGCGGCCTGGTCGGGCGGCGAGGTTCGGTCGTGCCGACCGTGCTCAACATCGCGCAGAACGTCGGCTGGGCGACGATGGAGATCATCGTGATCTCCACGGCCGCCGTGGCGGTGGTCGGCAGCGCCTGGCGGTGGCCGTTCGTGATCTTGGCCGGTGCCGTCGCGACCCTGATGGCCGTCCGGCCGCTCGGCAGCGTACGGCTGCTGCGCAAGATCATGGTCTGGCTTGTGCTGGCCGCGTCGATCTTCCTCTTCGTGGAAGTCCTGCTCCGGCCCGCCCAGGCCATCCCGCAGGACAGCGTCCTCGGCTTCTGGCCGGCGACCGACCTGGCGATCGCTGGCGTGGTCTCCTTCGCCCCGCTCGCCGCCGACTACAGCAGGCACTCGCAGAGCCGGCGGTCGGCGTTCTGGGGAGCGGCGATCGGGTACGGCGTGGCGGCCATCGCCTACTACGCGCTCGGGGTCTTCGCCGTGGCCAACCTCGGCGCCGCGGATGTGATCACCGCTTTGGTGACGCTGCCGGCTGGCGCAGTCGCGATCGCGATCTTGCTCGTGGACGAGGTGGACGAGGCGTTCGCCAACGTCTACTCCACCACGATGTCGGTGCAGAACCTGCTGCCCCGCGTCGATCGCCGGATCGTCGCGGTGATCATCGGCGTGATCGCCACCCTGCTGGCCGGCCTGCTGGACATGAGCCGCTACCAGTCGTTCCTGTTCTTGATCGGGTCAGTCTTCGTGCCGCTCTTCGCCGTGGCGGCCGCCGATTTCTTCGTGATCAGCAAGCAGCGCTGGGACACCTCGTCACGGGCTCGGCTCCGGTTGGCGCCGGTGATCGCCTGGCTCTTCGGGTTCGTCGCCTACCAGTTGATCTATCCCGGCGACGTGCCCGGCTGGTCGGACTTCTGGACCTGGGTGGACAAGAGTCTCGGCTTCACCGCGCCCTCCTGGATGGGCGCGTCGGTGACCGCCATCGTGGTTGGCGCCGGCGCCATGCTCGTGCTGGGGCTGGTGTCCAAGCCCACCGCCCGCGCCCACCGCTGAGGGAACGAGGGCCGATCGAGCTCAACCCGAGACGCGGTCTAGACCGGGCCCAGATAGTCGGTCCACCACTTCACGTCCTGCTCGTAGGACTGCCCGGGTGGGAAGCGGGCGACGACGACGACGTTCAGGGTCTCGTCGGTCCACATGAAGGTGGTCGTGCTGCTGGTGCCGGGGAAGCAGGCCAACGAGCCCTGGTGCTTGCTGCCGTCGGGCGCCGTACGCGGTGCGTACCGGCGCTGGCCCTGCTGCCTGGTGCAGTCCGAGTCGCCCAGCCTGACCGGCAGTTGCGAGGTGAAGGCGGCGTTGGTCGAGGCAAGGCTGTCGTAGTGCAGGTAGTCGGCCTTTTGCGGGGCGCCGTCACCGTCCGGCTGGCATGTCAGGGCGACCCTCAGGCTTATTTGGAGCGGCACCTCGGGCGGCGTGATCGCCTGGCACTTGTCGCGAATGGGCGCCGGGATGTGCGCTCCGAGGCCGCGGGCGTCGAACCGCGGCGGCCCCGTGAGCGTCGCCACGACGACCGCGATCACGATCAGCAGCGTGAGTACGGCGATTCCGACGGTGATGATCTTGGCCTTGCGGCTGGCGAACTCCACCTTCGGCCGGCTCACCCGCTTGGTTGCCGTCGCCGATGGGGCGGAGCGTGCCGGCCCGGTGACTGCGGACGGAGTTGCCGGCGGCGATACCGGCGCGGCCCGGGCCGTGGCAGCCTCCCGCCAGCCCGGCTCCATCTCGTTCATCAGCCGCTCGGCATCGGTGCCGAAGGAGTTGTGCCGCAGCGGCAGCGCCTGCATGTTCGCGAGCCGAGTCAGCCGCGGCGGCAGCACGTTCGGCCCGGGCATCGGCGTGCCGTCGATCAGCACCGGGATGGTCCGGACCCGGTAGTCCAGGGCGGTCGCGATCTCGTCGACGACGTGGTCCGTCGGGCTGTCCAGCCGACGCCGGCCGTCTTGATCATGACAGGTCAGCCAGGTGGGTCCGATCATCGCCACGAGGACGTCCGAGCCGGTCACGGCCTGCCGGAGGGCGATCGTCCAGTCGGTACCGGAGCTGATGTCCTCGGTGTCCATGAACGCGGTGAATCCGGCGCCTTCCAGGCGGTCCTTGAGGCGTCCCGTGATGCCGGCCGAGTCCTCGCGCCGGTAGCACAGGAAGACCTTGCGACCTCGAGCCATCCTCACCCCTTGGGCTGACCTTGGGACCTGCGGACGCCCCAACCCAGGCGATTCTAGGGGTGCCGCGCCAGGCTCGCGGCCCGTCGCCGGGGCTACTCGGGGTCGTTGTCCGCTCTGCCGCCGATCTGGTACGGGGTCGTGACGCCCGCGTACATCAGGTGCGCCACCATGCCCTGCGCCGCGTGCTTGAGGTTGTGGCAGTGGTCGATCCAGATCCCTGGGTTGTCGGCGACGAAGGCGATGTCGTAGACCTCGCCGTTGAGCACCTCCAGGGAGTCCATTCGCCAGGGACTCCCGGTGGCCGCCACCCCGTTGCGGGCCAGGACGACCGCGTGATGCCCATGCAGGTGCATCGGGTGCGCCTCGCCGCTGTGGTTGTCGATGCGCATCACGACGACGTCGCCCTGCCGCACCACGTACATCGGCACGTTCGGGTAGATATGGCCGTTGATCGACCACCACAGCCCTGGCACGCCCTTCACGAAGCCGGGTCGGTGGCCGACCGAGTAGAGGAAGTGCCGGTCGGCCTTGGCCGGGTCGAAGGTGAGCGGTCGCGGTGAGCCGTAGCTCAGCAAGTCGAGCGGCGCCGCGGGCTGCGGCGGTGCGGCGACATCGCCGGAGCCCAGGATCACAGCCGTGCCCTTCGAGACCTGCACTCGTACGGGTATCCCAGCGGTCGGCATGGTCAGCCCGAGATCGGCCCGGCCACCACCGGTCACCGTCACCGAGCGGTCGGTCACGTCGGTCGGGGCGTTGACGTCGTCGCCGTCGATCGACACCAGTTTGTACGGGACACTCGACCAGGTCTGGATCGGGCCGTTGTCGGTGTTGACCACCCGAACCCGTACGTGCTGGCCGGGTTTGGCCGCCACTCGGAGATCGCCGGCGACCCCGTTGATCGTCTTCTGAGCGCCGTACGTGTGCGCGGTGGCGAGGACGTCGAGATCGTCGCCGGTGCCCGCCTTCGGCAGCACCACCAAGGCGCCGAAGAGACCGCCGATCACCTGCTCGTGCGACACCTGGTGCGAGTGGTACCAGAAGGTGCCCACCTGGTCCGCCATGAAGCGATAGGTGAACTCCCCGCCGATTGGAACCTCGTCCTGGGTGACACCGGCAACGCCGTCCATCGAGGCCGGTACGTCGTAGCCGTGCCAGTGGAGCGTGACACCGGCCTTCACTGATGCATTGCGCAGGTGCACTTCCACCAGCTGACCCTGGTGTGCCGTGATCGTCGGCCCGGGCGAGGTGCTGTTGAGCGTGTAGCCCGCGATCTGCTTGCCGCCGATGGTCAGCTGCTGCTGCGCGGCGACCAGGTCGACGACGATGTCGGCCTTCTTGGCCGGGTCCAGCCGCAGGTCCGTGATGGCTCGACCTGACGCGCCGTGATCATGGCCCACCACAGGGCCACCGCCGTAGTCCAGGTAGCCCATTCCCATCACGGAATAGCTGCCCGGCACCAGACTGGCCTGCCACAGCCAGACCAACGGAGCCAGGATGACGACGGTCGCCACCACCGGCATGACGACCCGGAGCCGGACGCGCGCCTTGCGGACGGGCGTCGCGGCGGCCTCGGTCATCCGACAGGAGTGTCGACCGCCACGGTGTCCTCGATGGCGGCCGGCCGGCGTACCCTCATGGCGGCCGTCACGGCCACCCCGAAGAGGGCCAGGGCTGCCGCGCCGTGCAATGCACCGATGACGGCGGTGAAGTGCGACAGGACTCCCAGAGCAATTTGGACGACAGTGGCGACCAACACGATCACTGCCCACCTGACGCCGCTCGGGACCTTGGTGAAGAAGGAGATCACCAGCAGCACGATCGCGGCGAGCAACACCGCACCGCCGAAGAAGGAGTGGAACATGAGCGCGGCGGTGCCCGGAGCGCCTGACTCGAACGCGGCGCTGTCCAGCGAGTTGCCCTTGTCGATCCAGTTGAGCTGCGCCCACGCACCGTACCCGATGGCTCCCGCCTGGATCGCGACCATGGCCGCGACCGCGTAGGCCAGCACTCGGTAAGTCGTCTTCATTCCCAACTTCCCCTCAAGACTCTTTGTGTTGTCCGGCCGCCCCTGGCCGGCCACTCTCCCAACAAGAATGCCGGACCCGCCCGACAAATACCTCGCAATTGTGCGCTATCTGAAACGTCAGCGAGTCAGGCTACCCGCGCGGGAAGGCCGGTCCCACGTTGCGTGCCCGGTGCAAGGATGAGTCCGCTCCGCGTCAGCGTCGCGAGTGGGCGACTACTCGATCCGCGGACCTACATCTTTTGCCCGTGGTCGAATACGCACGGCCGGGGGCGGTTGCGGGTGGCGTTTCGACCCGCGTGGTCGAAGATGTACGGCCGGGGGCGGCTACGTGGGGAGTGGTTCGCGGCTGATCGGGCAGGACATGCAGCGCGGCCCGCCCCGGCCGGAGCCGAGCTCGGAGCCGGCGATGGCGATCACCTCGATGCCCGCCTTCTCCAGCCGGGCGTTGGTCTCCAGGTTCCGCTCGTATGCGATCGCGACCTTCGGTTCGATCGCCAGGGTGTTGTTCCCGTCGTCCCACTGCTCGCGTTCGGCGGTGATCGGATCGAGCCCGGTGTCGATCAGCCGCAGCCGCTCGATGCCCATCGCCTGCGCGGCCGCCTCGAGGAAGGGCTGCGGTGATCCGATGACCACGTCCGCGCCCTCTCCGGGCCGGACGGGCACTGCCATCAGCCGGTCGGCGACGTTCGGGTACATCACGACGGCGTCGACGTCGACCATGGTGCAGATGGTGTCCAGGTGCATGGTGGCCCGGTTCTGGTCGATCGGTACGGCCAGCACCGTGTGCGCCAGGCCCAGGTCGAAGACCGTACTGGCGAGCCCTTCGACACCTGCTGCCGTCGTGCGCTCGCCCACCCCGACCGCGAGCACGCCGTCGGCCAGCGCGAGCACGTCGCCGCCCTCGAGGTGCTCCCGGTCCCAGCCGTGGATCTGCGGCACCGCTGCGAACCGCGGATGGAAGGTGTAGATCAGCTCGGTCAGCTGGGTCTCCCGCCGCCGGGCCGGCATCGCCAGCGAGGTGATCGTCACCCGGTCGCCCAGCCAGACGCTGGAGTCCCGGGTGAACAGCAGGTTGGGGAGCGGGTCGATCAGGAAGTCGTCGAACCTCAGCATGGCCGTGACCAGGCCGCTGAACCGGACCTCGTCGTTGCGCAGCCCGGCCATCAGCACTGAGGCCAGCTCGTCGGCACCCAGCTCGCCGAGATGGGCCACGAGCTGCCGGCGCAGCTGGGCACCGAGTCGCAGGTCGCTGGTGGTCAGCTCCACCGCTCGGTCGCGTGCCGCCGCGTCGGCCAGCGTCTGGGTCAGCAGATCACCGAGGTAGAGCACCTCGACGCCCCGGCTGCGCAGCGCCTCGGCGAAGGCGTCGTGCTCGTCCTGCGCACGATCCACCCACGGAATGCCGTCGAAGAGCAGGGCGTCGTTGTTGCGCGGGGTCAGCCGGCGCAGCTCATCGCCCGGCCGGTGCAGCATCACCGTACGCAACCGGCCGGTTTCGGAGCGGACCCCGATCATCAGGCGAGGCCTCCGCCCGGTAACCGTACGGTTTCAGATCGAGGTCCGGTCATGGCAGCGACCATATCGTCGCGGCGCTGTGGCACGCTAAACCGTGTGACTTCGGCGCTCGGGCGCGTGACCTGCGTCATCCCGGCGAAGGATGAGCAGGAACGCATCGCCGCAACGGTGACGGCCGCCCGCGAGCTGCCGCACGTCACGCTGGTCATCGTCTGCAACGACGGCAGCAGTGACGAGACGGCGCAGTACGCCGGCGGCGCCGGCGCCATCGTCGTCTCGCACCAGCGCAACCGGGGCAAGGCCGCCGCCATCGAGTCGGCCGTCAACGCGCTCGGCGTGCTGGAGCAGCGCGACGACCGGCCGGAGTCGGGCACCCTGTTGCTGCTGGATGCCGACCTCGAGGAGTCCGCAGCCAACTGCGGCCCGCTGATCGAGCCGGTCGTCGCCGGCGAGGCCGACCTGACCATCGGGGTGCTCCCCGCGCAACGTACGGCCGAAGGCGGCGCGCCGGGCGGCCTGGGACTGGTGAGAACGACGGCCACCCGCGGCATAGAGGAACTCACCGGCTGGACGCCGCGGGCCCCGCTGTCCGGGCAGCGCTGCCTCACCCGCAAGGCGTTCGAGCTGGCCAGCCCGCTGGCTGCGGGTTTCGGCGTCGAGGTGGGTATGACGATCGACGTGCTGCGGGCGGGGCTGACCGTGCGTGAGATCGAGGTCGATCTGCACCACCGCGCCACCGGCAACGACCTGGGCAGCCAGCTGCACCGGGCGAAGCAGCTGCGGGACGTCACCCGTGCGCTCGCCGCGCGCGGACTCGTCCAGGCGAGCTTGAAGGAGCTGAAGGAGACCGGCGGCGTGCAGGGGTTGCTGAAACGGATCAAGCGATGAGCCCGGCGAAGACGCGGCGGCGCAGCGGCAACCCGGCGAAGCCGCCCAAGCAGGTCTACCGGCCGACGGTCTGGCACCGCGACCACCGCTACGCGCTCGCCGGAATCGTCGGCGCAACGGTCCTGACACTGCTGGCCGGCTTCCTCGGGCCGTCCGCCGTGACACTCACGCTCGGCCCGCGGCACTCCTACCTTCCGCCGTGGTACCTGCCGGCCCGCTTCGGGCAGCCGAACGAGTGGCTGGTCACGATCATGATCTGGGCGGCCATCGTCGTCGGTGCCGTCGGCCTCTGGGTCGGCCTGCGAGCCCTCGCCGACGGCTGGAAGCCCAAGGTTCGCAAGATATTCGGGCTCGGCGCCGCGCTGAGCCTGCTGACCATCACCGTGCCGCCGATGACCTCGGCCGACGTGCTGATGTACGCCGCGTACGGGCGGCTGCAGGCGATCGGGCGCAATCCGTACGAGATCACTCCCGCCGAGGTGTTCCGCAGCCAGTTCGACCCGGTGCTGCGCTGGACCGAACGCCCCTGGACCGACACCCCCAGCGTCTACGGCCCGATCACCTCCTGGACCCAGTTCGTGGCCAACAAGCTGGGCGGGGAGTACATGCACGACATCGTCTTCTGGCTGCAGATCTTCGCCGTGGTGCCGTTTCTCCTCGCCTCCGCCGGAGTGGTGGCGCTGGCCCATGGCGACGCCCGGCGGCAGGCCAGGGCGGCGCTGCTCACCATCGCCAACCCGATGCTGATCTGGGCCGTGGTCGCCGGCGCCCACAACGAGGCGTTGTCGGTGATGCTCGCAGTGGCCGGCATGCTGTTTCTGCGCAAGAACCCGTTCCTCGCCGGGATCGGCATCGGACTCGCCGGTTGCGCGAAGGTCAGCATCGGCAGCTGGGGCCTCGCCATGCTCTGGGCGTACCGCCGGGAACCGAAGAAGGCCGCGCTGCTCTGCCTCGGCACGGTGATCCCGATGGGCCTCGCGTACGTGCTCTGGCAGCCGTCGGCCTTCTTCAAGGCCTTGCAGAACGGCAAGTATGTCTCGGTTGGCTCCTGGGCGAACCCGGTCTTCCGCTTCCTCGACATCTTCCTCACCGGCAACCACGCCAAGATCGTGGTCGGCGTGATCTCCTACGCCGGGCTGATCGTGATCGCCTGGATCCTGTCCCGTACGGTGCCGTGGACGGCCGCTCCCGGCCTGACCCGGGGGCCTCGGGGGGCGTCCCCCCGGGAATCAGCGCTGCCGCGGGACGCCGATCTTCGGACCGATCCGCTGACCGTCGCCCTGCGTACAGCGCTGGTGCTGTCGGTGGCCTGGCTGATCACCTCGATGTACACCCTGTCCTGGTACGACCTGATCGCCTGGATGCCGCTGGCGGTGCTCGCCGCCACCAAGCTCGACCGGATCCTGCTGATGCGGATCGCGCCGCTGTCGCTGGCCTACGTCCCGGGCAGAGCCATCGACGTCGGCGCGGCGCTGGACTTCACAGCGTCGCGGATGCGGGACACGGTCTCCCCGATCGTCCAGTTCGGCGTGCTGCTGGCGGTGATCATGTGGTGGCGCCGGCCGGAACGCGAGGAGCTGTTCCCGTTCCGCAAGGCGGCAGCGCCGGCGAAGCACCCGCCTCGGGTGCTCGCGCCAGTCCCTGTCAATCGGGTCCGGACGGGGACGAGGAAGCTCCGCGGACCCGGCATCGGCGAGTCCCCGACCGACCCGCTCTCCGCGGGCCGCTCGCGTCCGCCGAGCCGGGACATCAAGACCCGCGTGCCATCGGGTTCCGGGGGTGGGCAGCAGAGTCGGCATAGGCCTCGATCTCGCTGACCAGGGCGTTCTTCCCGGCTTCGTCTCGGAAGGACGCCCGTACGGCGGCGATCGCGAGCTCGGCGACTCCGCCTTCATCCAGATCGAGCAGTCTGGCCGCGATGGCGTACTCGTTGTTCAGGTCGGTGCCGAACATCGGCGGGTCGTCGCTGTTGATCGTCACCGGGACACCGGCGGCGACCAGTTCCCGCAGCGGATGCTGATCGAGGTCGGCCACCACCTTGAGCGCGACGTTGGAGGTCGGGCAGACGTCCAGGGCGATCTGCTCCTTGGCGAGGTGAGCCAGCAGGATTCGATCACCGACAGCGGAGATGCCGTGCTCGATCCGCTCGGCGCCGAGGTTGAGCACAGCGTCCCAGATCGTGTGCGGCCCGGTCGTCTCGCCCGCGTGCGGCACGCTGTGCAGACCGGCGGCCCGGGCTCGATCGAAATGATCCTTGAACATCGACCGCGGGAAGCCGAGCTCCGCACCGCCGATCCCGAAGCCGACCAGCCCCGGCACGTCATGATCGAGAGCGGCCGAGGCCGTGACGTCGGCGGCTGGGATGCCGAAGTCGGCGGGGATGTCGAAGATCCAGCGCAGCTCGACGCCATGATCGCGGAGGGCGGCGACCCGGGCGTCCTCGATCGCCTCCAGGAAGGCCGGGACGGGCAGCTCGTCGGTGATCGAGATGTACGGCGTCACGGTCAGCTCGGCGTAGCGGATCTGCTGGCCGGCCATGTCGGCCGCGACCTGATAGGTGAGGGTGCGCACGTCCTCGGCGGTCTTGATCAGGTCGACGACTGTGAGGTAGATCGTGATGAAGTGCGCGAAGTCGTCGAACCGGAAGAACCTCGCCAGCTCGTCCTCCTCGCTCGGCACTGTGCCTGGATGCCGTTCGGCGAGCTCCGCGACGATCCGGGGCGACGCCGAGCCGACGTGATGCACGTGCAGCTCGGCTTTCGGCAGGCCGGCGATGAAGGCGCGAAGATCACTCACCCGCGACAGTCTGCCCCCTGCGTCGGGGGTTCGTGGCCACCCACCCGCTGCTGTAGGGAGCTCACGTGCACGTTCGCTTCCTGCAGGGTGCGCCGGTAGCAACCGGCGTAGGGCGCTAGCAAGCGGCGTAGAGCACGTAGCGTCAACCGTTAGCTCTTGTCACGGCATCGTCGGCTCGAAGCGACGGGCGGAGGCTTCCTGCTGGGCCATTCGCCGGAGAGCGAGCAGGACCGGTTCGAGGAGCACGGTGCCGAGGACCACGTACCGTACGGCCGCTTCGGCAGAGTCCGTCGGCACGCGGGCCACCTCCATCTCGGCGATCGCCTCGATGTGTCCGCGATACTCCTCCAGCGCGCCGCCCGGCATCTCGAAACCGGCCGCGTCCAGGCCACGGAGCGCGTCCTCGAGGGATGCGTGGGTGGCGCAGTCCGTGTCCTCGACGCGCCAGCCCCAACTGCGCATCAACTCGTGGACCCGCTCGTGCGAGCTCACCGCCGAGCCCGGCCGGGTTATCGCGCCGGCGCCGATGCCGAGCAGCTCGTGCACCGAGTCGGGCGGGTGGTCGAGCCGTTCGAGCACGGTCCGCGTCTCGGCGATGGACAGCCCGGCGGCGCCGATCAGGGCGCGGATCAGCCGCAGCCGCCGCAGGTGCGAGTCGTCGTAGCGCGCCTGCGTCGCCGACGTGAGCTCTCCCTCGTGCAGGAGCCGTTCGCGCAGGTAGTACTTGATCGTCGCCACCGGGACGCCGCTGCGTTCCGCCAGCTCGGAAATCCGCACTCGCGCTCCTCAGAGGTCCTAGCCAACTGACATTGGATAGTGCTACTCTCCAATATTAGACAGTACCACTCTCTAATTAGGGGACATCATGACACGGATCAATGAGCAGCGGATGACACACCAGCACGAGGGCGAACTGGTCGTGTTCCTGATCGGGATGAGGATCAACAAGCCGTGGCGGCCGGACCTCTGGTTTCCGGTCTTCACCGCCATGCCGAGCATGATCGCCGAGCTGGCACAGGATCCCGAGTCAGGCTTCCTCGGCTACCGACTCATCTTCAGCCCGCGGGGTCCGTGGCTGGTGCAGTACTGGAGCTCGCAAGCCAAGCTCTACGCGTACGCGAGCGACCTCGATGCCCGCCACCGGCCGGCCTGGACAGCGTTCAACAAGCGTGCCCGCAGGGTGCCCGGCGCGGTCGGCATCTGGCACGAGACGTACGTCGTCGAGCGCGCGGAATCCATTTACGTCGGCATGCCGCCGACCGGGCTCGGCAAGGCCACGAACCTGGTTCCGGTCGGTCGCCGCACCGATCGCGCCGCCGAGCGACTCGCCGCTGGCGCCACGGCCTCCCGGCCGGCCATGGTCAGCTGATCGGCCGGCGAGCGGACGTGGTCAGCTGATCGGCCGGCGAGCGGACGTCCGGCGGCGCTGGTGTCGCGGTTCCACGGCACTCGATATTCGACGGTCGCGCGCCGGTGGGCGGGATAGCCTGTGCCGGTGCCAGCAGAGCCGCCCAGCCGATACGGCTATTTCGGGCCAGCCGGAACCTTCAGCCACCAGGCCATGCTCACTCTGCCGCCGCTCGCCGGCGAGGCCGTGCCTTATCCGACTGTCGGCTTCGCCCTGGACGCCGTACGGGGTGGCGAGGTCACAGCGGTCGTGGTGCCGATCGAGAACTCCGTCGAGGGTGGCGTGACCGCGACCCTGGACAACCTCGCGTACGGGGACCCGCTCGTGATCACCCGTGAGCTGTTGCTGCCGGTGCAGTTCAGCCTCTACGCACGGCCGGGGACGAAGCTCGGCAACGTCGGGCACGTGCTCACCCACCCGCACGCCGCGGCACAGTGCCGCGACTGGCTGGCGGTCAACCTCCCCGCGGCCGTGGTGACCGAGGGCGGCTCGACCGCCGGGGCTGCGGCCGAGGTGGCGGATCCGGCGTCCAGGTTCGACGCGGCGATCTGCGCCCGGGTGGCCGGCGAGATGTTCGGGCTGTGGGCGCTGGCGGAGGACATTGCCGACAATCCGGACGCGGTCACCCGCTTCGTCGTGGTATCGCGGCCGGGCCCGGTGCCGCCGGCGACCGGGGCGGACAAGACGACGATGGCGGTCTTCATGCGCGAGGACCATCCCGGCGCCCTGCTCGAGATTCTGGAGCAGTTCGCAAGTCGCGGCGTGAACCTGTGTCGGATCGAGTCCCGCCCGACGAAGCGTACGCTCGGCGACTACTGCTTCTCCATCGACGCGGAGGGGCACATCACCGACGCCCGGCTGGCCGAGGCGCTGATGGGCCTGCACCGGACCTGCGCGGACGTAATCTTCCTCGGCAGCTACCCACGGGCCGACCAGGCCGAGCCGGACATCCGGCCCGGCACGTCCAACGCCGACTACGCCGCCGCGACCAGCTGGCTGCGCAAGCTGACCGTCGGACAGCGCAACGGCGCGGTCCGCACGAACGAGGCCGAGCTCACCGCTGCGGAGCGCTAAGTCGCTGCGGCGAGGGGTCCGGATTCCGCCCGGACTCGGCCATCGCGCTGGTTCTCGCGTGCTGTCGGCCCGAGCCGCTGCTGGGCTCCGATGTTCGGCCTCACTGGTCGGCGATCATGAGCGGATCGGTGCGCCGCGGAGCCGTCGGATGCCGGCACGGAGCCCTCGGATGCCGGCCTGTTGCCCTCGGATGTCGGCACGTTGCCGTCAGATGCGGCGGGCGCGGCAGCGGTGGGGGTCACCTCGCGACGCGGCGGCCGGGGCACCCGCAGCCGCAGCGCGCCCGGCTGCACCTCCGCCTCCAGCGATCGGCACTCACCGGCGGGGTCGCCGTCCATCTGATAGTGGTCGGGCCGGTCGACGGTGATCTTGACCGTCCGGCCGGTCAGCCGGACGAGCTGGTGGTCACGGCGGCGCTGCCGGGTCAGCACCCGGGCCGTGAGCCGGACCCAGTCGAGGATGTTTCGGGGCGACGCCACGATCACGTCGAGCAGCCCGTCGTCTGCCTTGGCGTCCGGGATGAGCGGGATGTTGGCGGTCAGGTAGCCGACGTTGCCGACGACGATCACGTGGGCGCGGCGGCGCAGCGCCTGACGGCCGTCGAGGTTGATCGAGGCGAGCAGGGCAGGATGGTTGGCGCTCCGCGCCGCGGAGAGGAAGTAGGCCGCGGGGCCGACCGCCTTCTTCAGGTCCGGCCGGGCACCCTGCATGATCATCGCGTCGATCCCGATGCCGGCCATCACCGCGAAATGATCACTGTTCTTGCCGTCGACGGTGATCTTGACCAGGTCGATCTCCTTGTCGAGCCCGTCGAATGCGACACTCAGCGCTGCCGCCTCGTCCAGCGGGATGCCGATGTTGCGGGCCAGCAGGTTGCCCGTGCCGGCCGGGACCAGGCCGAACGGGATGCCGGTGCCCGCGAGCTCGGAGCAGATCACCCGAATGGTGCCGTCTCCACCTGCGCCGAGAACGAGATCGACGTTCTCCTTGACCGCGGTACGGGTCATCTCCCGCCCCGGGTCCTCCTCCGTGGTCTCCAGCCAGAGGGTCCGGTGCCAGCCACGCGTGTGCAGCTCGTAGTTGACGTGTCGCCGGAAGGTCGCGATGTCCGCGATCCGGATCGGGTTGAAGATCACCGCACACCGTCTGCGGGGGGTCTCCGGCGGCGGCTCGGCAGGCCGGCCCCGGACGAGTCCGGTGACCAGCTCGGTCGGAACGGGGACCTGAACACCGGCCGCGACGAGGCTGATCGTCGCCACTAGACCGCCCAGCAGCATGCCGCCCACGATGTCGGAGACGAAGTGGGCACCCAGCAGCCAGCGGTCGATCGCGACGGCGATCACCAGCAGCCCGGCGCCGGCGCCCCAGAGCAGCCGGGCACGCAGACGCTGCCGGGTCACCGCGAAGACGGCGCCAACGGCGATGCTCGCGGCGACGGCGCTGACCATGTGGCTGGAGGGGTAACTGAAGCTGCCCGTGGTGAGCAGGTCCAGGCCCTGGTCCGGACGCAGCCGCCGCAGGCTGATCTTGATCGCGTAGGCGCCGCCCCAGCCCAGGATGATCACCAGCAGCAGGGCCACGGCCAGCTGGCGGAACCGGTGCCGGACGGCCCACAACGTCACGCCGAGCAGCGCGAGGTACTCCAGTGTCGGGAGCGTGATCAAGGCGAAGGCGGCCGCGATCTGGCCCGTCGGCGACGCGAGATCGAGCGGCCGGGGCAGCTGTTGCCGATCGAACATCTGCAGCGGCGGCCAGGTGAAGACCAGCCAGCTCCAGACGACGAGCGCGACGAACAAGACGACGACGATCGCGATCGACGACCTTGTCGGCGGCTTACGGACCATGGCACCCCCATCATTCCATCGGGGTCGGGAATCACCCTCCCGCCACCGCATACCCGCTGAAGGCGCGGCTGCGCGGAGGCCGTCCCTCGAGAAGACGGGGCCGTCGAGCCCTGCTCTGTCCTGGTCGGAAGCTCACGCGCACGTTCGTTGTCTGCGCTCTGCGTCGCATCGTGACAGCAGCAAACGTGCACGTTCGTTTCCGACCGGTGGTCGAAGGCGCACGTCGAGCATTCGGTCGGCAGTCCTGAGCTCGTCGGTAGGCTGACCGGGTGATCGACGTCAAGGTGCTGCGTACGGACCCGGACCGGGTGCGCGCTTCGGAGCGCGCTCGCGGGGGTTCGAACTCCCTCGTCGACGACCTGATCGACGCCGATGCCGCCCGCCGGACGGCCATCGCGCAGTTCGAGGAGCTGCGGGCCGCGCAGAAGGAGCTCGGCAAGCAGGTGGCCCGAGCGCAGGGCGACCAGCGGATGGCCCTCCTCGACCGGAGCAAGGAGCTGGCGGACGAGGTCAAGAAGGCCGACGCCATCAGGTCCGAGCTGGACTCGGCGTTCGAGTCCATGCTCAAGCTGGTCGGCAACCTTGTGGCGGACGGGGTGCCGTCCGGCGGCGAGGACGACTACGTCGTGCTGGAGACCATCGGCCGGCCGCGGGACTTCGCGGCCGAGGGCTTCCAGCCCAAGGACCACGTCGAGCTCGGCCAGCTGCTCGGCGCGATCGACGTGGAGCGCGGCGTCAAGACCTCCGGCAGCCGGTTCTACTACCTCGTCGGCCAGGGCGCCGAGCTCGAGCTGGCGTTGATCAACTTCGCGATGAGCATCGCGATCGAGAAGGGGTTCACGCCGATCATTCCTCCGGCGCTGGTGAAGCCGCAGGCGATGGAGGGCACCGGTTTTCTCGGCCAGGCGGCGCAGGACGTCTACCACCTCGAGCAGGACGATCTCTACCTGGTGGGCACCGCGGAGGTGCCGCTCGCGGCTTACCACGCCGACGAGATCCTCGACCCTGCCACGCTGCCGCGCCGCTACGCGGGCTTCAGCCCGAGCTACCGGCGCGAGGCCGGTGCGTACGGCAAGGACACCCGGGGGATCTTCCGGGTGCACTGGTTCGACAAGGTGGAGATGTTCGTCTTCTGCGCCCCGGAGGAGTCCGAGGCCGAGCACCAGCGGCTGCTGGGGTGGGAGAAGGAGTTCATCGAGGCGCTGGAGATCCCGTTCCAGGTGCTCGAGCTGGCCGGCGGTGATCTTGGTCTGAGCGCCGCCCGCAAGTACGACTGCTACGGCTGGCTGCCCACCCAGCAGCGGTACCGCGAGATCACCTCCACGTCCAACTGCACCGAGTTCCAGGCCCGGCGGTTGAACATCAGAGCGCGGTTCGACGGCGGCACCGGGCCGGTGGCCACCCTGAACGGCACACTCTGCGCGATGGCCCGGACCATCGTGATGATCTTGGAGAACCACCAGCAGGCCGACGGAAGCGTACGGATCCCGGAACGGCTCCGCCCCTTCCTCGGCGGTCGCCAGCTGCTGCTGCCCGTCGCCGGAATCTGAGCCGGCGCATGCGTTCCGCATCGAACGGGTCCTGGCGGCCCCGACTCGTCGCACTCGACATCGACGGCACGGTGGTCGATCGGGACGGCGTGCTGCCCGACTACGTACGCCGGGCGATCGGGCTGGTCGTCAACGCCGGCGTACCGGTCGTGCTGGCCACCGGCCGGTCCTGGCACGGCACCCGGCAGGTCTTCGAGGACCTCGAACTGCCGCCTGGCTCGTCGGTGGCGTCCAACGGCGCGGTGATCGTGTCCTATCCGCCGGAGACGATCGTGAAGGCGATCACCTTCGACCCGCGGGAGGTGATCGCGAAGGTCGTGGAATTCGCGCCCGGGACCTTGATCGCGGTCGAGGAGATCGGCCGCGGCTACCGGCTCAATGATCATTTCCCGGGCGGCGACCTGACCGGAGAGATGATCATCGAGGACATCGAGCAGCTGAGCTCCCGGCCGGTCACCCGGGTGATCCTGCGCGACCCGAACCGGTCGGACGAGGACTTCGTCACGCTGGCCCGGCACCTCGGGCTGAAGGGCGTCACCTACTTCGTCGGCTGGAGCGCCTGGCTGGATATCGCGCCGCGCGGCGTGAGCAAGGCGACCGCGCTGCGGGACATCGCCACGGATCTGGGAGTCGACGCCGCCGACGTGCTGGCCTTCGGCGACGGCCGCAACGACATCGACATGCTCACCTGGGCCGGGCGGGGTGTCGCGATCGGCGATGCACCCGAAGAGGTGCAGCGGGCCGCAGACGCGGTGAGTGACACTCTTGCGGACGGCGGGCCTGCGGCAGAGCTGTGGCACTGGTTCGGCTAGGGCCGTGGCCTCATCGGCCCCTCATAGGGGCCGAAGCCCAGCTGGGACGTGCCCGCGCGCGGCCCGGGATGGACGGCCGGTCGCGGCGGGAACCAGGGCGGCGGCTCGTCGTCACCCAGCGCCACACCTTCGCCGCCCAGCAGGGTCCGGGTCAGCGACTCGGCGTCGGAGAGCATCTCATCAAGGGCTCGGTCGACGTCCGCGTCGGCGGGCGGCCGTCCCGCCTGGGCGGCGTTGATCACGCATCGCCGGATCAGCTCCTTGGTGAAGGAGGCGGTGACACCCTCGGTGCGCGCCGCGGCAGCCCGTACGGCGTCCTCGCTGAGGTGGCCGGCATCTAGCAGGTCGGCGGCATAGAGCCGGAAGAGCCGCTCCCGGGCGTCCAGGTCCGGCTTGGTGATCTCGACGGCGAGATCGACCCGTCCCGGCCGCTCGACCAGTGCGCGCTCCAGCAGGTCGACCCGGTTGGTGGTCAGGATGAAGGTGATGTCGGCGTCGACGGCCAGCCCGTCCATCGCCTCCAGGGTCTCGAACAGCGCGGCATTGGTCTCACCGCCACGATGTTCTGCGACCAGGTCACAGTCCTCCAGGACGACGATCGCCGGTTGCGCCGCACGGGCGAGCGTGGTGGCGTCGGCGAGCCAGATCAGCGTCCGGCCGGAGAGCAGCACGGCCGTGGTGCCCTCGGTCTCGGTCAGCAGGTGCCGGACCAGGTGGGTCTTGCCCGTTCCGGGCGGCCCGTAGAGCAGCACTCCTCGCTTGAGGTGCTGGCCTGCGCTCTCCAGGGCCTCGCGATGCTCACCGATGCCGACCACGTGCCGGCGCACCCGGTCCAGCACACCGTCGGGCAGGATCACCTGCTTGGCGGCCACATCCGGCCGCGGCAGGAAGGTCAGCTCGGCGCCGGGTGCGTGATAGTTGAAGTCGTCCCGGGCGAAGGAGATGATCTGCCCGCGCAGCACACTCAGCTCCGACATCTTCTCGTGCACCCGGGTGAGGAACGCCTCCGCCACCTCGGCATCGGGGCACATGACCTCGAGCGTGTAGCGCTCCCGGCCGTAGCGGAGCTGGGCGGTCCGCTGCAGCCAGATCAGCGGTACGCCGTCGAGGTGGATCTCGCCAATGCCGAACGCAACCACTCTGCGATCGGTGTCGGGACCGGTGGGTTTGCGCTCGTACGCGACCGCGCCGAGGTCGAAGGACGCGAAGGTCCGGGTCAGGTAGTCGGGAAAGCTGTCCATGTGCGCCCGGTTCGCGCCGCTGATGCCGTGCCGGGCACCGCCGTGCTCGGCGAGCAGCGCCTCCAGCGCGATGTCGATGTCCACCGTTTGATGGTTGGGAAAGGTCTCGGTGATGGGCTCGACCTCGTTCGGCGGCACACCGAGGAAGTCGCTCACGTGGGCTCCGAGCGGCGTCAGCTCACCTGTGCCGCCTTCGAGTGACTGGGTGATCGCGTCGACGAACGTACGGTACGAGCGGGCGAACTCGGCAATCTCGGGATCCATCGGGGCTCTCCAGCGAGGTGGGCTGGAGCCTCACGATAGTTGGTGACCGACGCCGCCAGTCGGCCGGCAAGACGTCCGGGCGGGCTGGGCTGTGCGTCCGCGATCACAGGGTTCAAGAGGTATGCGAGCCGGCGGGCTGGGCGTCTGCGACCACAGGGTTCAAGACGTATGCGTTCGGGCGGGTTGGGCCGTGCGTCTGCGACCGCAGGGGTCAAGACGTACCGGTTGCCGCCCTTCAGTCGGCTGCCGCAGGCCGCTCAGGCGGCCTGAGCGCCCCGGACCAGGCGGCCGGTGACCTCGGCGGCGACGGCCAGGACCAGGGCACGGGACGGCAGCACACGGCGGGGTCGGCGGGGCGCGGGACTTGTGCGTTCCCGTCGCAGGTGCCGCTTGACCGTCGACAACGAGCAGCCGAGCCGCTGCGCCAGCGCCTCCAGGGACTCGTGCGGGTTGGCGTTGCGCAGCCGGACCAGCTCGTCATGATCAATCTGGCGGTGCCGGCCGGTCACCCCGGCGATCGTGTCCAGGTCCTCCGGCTCGACCGCGATGTCCAGCCTGGCCCGGATCAGCGCCCGTTGCTCCGGCGTGGTCGCCGCGACGTAACCGGCCACGTCGACTTCCACCACGGAGCGGTAGAGGCAGTCGTCGATCAACGGGCACGCCGTGCAGATGTCGTACGTCTTGCCGATCAAGACGCGATAGCTGCGGCGCTCCTCGACCGACGAGCGCGGTGCCGGCGGATCCTCCACCAGCGGATGTTGGAACAGCGAAGCAAACTCCACGCATCCGAGAACGCGCTGGGCTCGGTTCGGGGCGGACATCGTTTCTCCCGAGGTCTGCGAAGGGTGGCCTCGCATAGGACGGCACGATGCCGGATCGGGTTCCGTTCAGTGAAGACCCGATTTCGTCCCTCATTCACAGGTACATGCCCCCGCTGCCCTCGCGCGGCTGTTGCGGCTGCTGGGTCTGGCCGGGTGCAGCGCTGACGCCGGGCGGCAGCGCTCGGCGCATCTGCTCCAGCTGCGCGCGGGCGGCCATCTGCTGGGCGAACAGTGCGGTCTGGATGCCGTGGAACAGACCCTCCAGCCAGCCGACGAGCTGCGCCTGGGCGATTCGCAGCTCGGCATCGGTCGGGGTCGCCCCCTCCCCGAAGGGCAGGGTGATTCGGTCCAGCTCGTCGACGAGCTCGGGGGCGAGGCCAGCCTTGAGTTCGGTGATCGATGCCTGGTGGATCTGGCGCAGCCGCTGTCGGCTCGCCTCGTCGAGCGGTGCTGACTTCACCTCGTCCAGCAGCTGCCTGATCATGTTCCCGATCCGCATCACCTTGGCCGGCTGCTCGACCATGTCGGTGACCGACTTCTCCTCGTCCTCCTGGCTGCGGACTTCCGGCCGCGGCGGGCCTTCCACGGCCATCGCCTGCGGCGTCACGACGTAGACCCTGCCGTCGTCGGTGGCCCCGGCCACGCCCTGCATCTGCTCCGGCGCTTCGCCGCCGCCCTGGTCTGTCGTCATGCGGTCGATCCTAGGGCCCGGCGCCGCAAGCCCGGCGAGCGCGCGGCGGCGGCGCAGGGGAACCGGCACCAAGGTGGCCGAAAAGCGATGGAGCGCTGTCGGAGCCCGGCCATACGCTGGAGCGGTTATGCATGATTTCCCGCCGGTCGTTCCGGAGTTCGGCACGCCCGCGGCGTCGACGTCCTCCTCAGCGGGTGGCGCGAGCCTGCCCCGGCGCCTGCCGGCCCGGGACTTCAGCGACCCGGAGACGCGCGGCCCTAGCCGGTTCCTGTTCTGGTTGATGTGGCAGCAGGCGTCCACGTTGATCGCCAGTGCGCTGATCGGCGTGGGTGAGTGGTTGCCGGGCTCCATCGGCCCGTACGTCGTCGGCAAGGTGATCGACGACGGCATCCGGCAGCGGGACCTCGGCACGGTCGGCTGGTTGACCATGATCTTGCTCGGGCTCGCCCTGCTCGGCGCCGGCTGCGGCGTGCTGCGGCACACGTTGATCGTCCGGAGCTGGCTGGTCGCGATGTACGGCGTGATGAAGCTGGTCACCCGCAAGGCAACCCAGATGGGCCACGTCCTGCCCCAGCGCACGCCGACCGGGGAGGTGCTCAGCGTCACCTCCGGCGACACGAACCAGCTGGGCTCGATCACCGAGATCCTCACCCGGGCGCTCGGCGCCCTGGTCGCCTACCTGGTCATCGCCGGCCTGGTGCTGTCCACGTCGCTCCGGCTCGGGCTTCTGGTGCTGGTCACAGCGCCACTGCTCGTCCTGCTCGCGCTGCCGCTGCTGCGTCCCTTGGAACGTCGGCAGGAGACCGAGAGGAACCGGTCCTCCGAGCTCACCTCCCTCGCGACCGACATCGTGGCGGGCCTGCGGATCCTGCGTGGCATCGGCGGCGAACGCACGTTCGCGCGAAACTACGAGGTGCAGTCTCAATCGACCAGGGCGGCCGGCGTCGCCGCCGGACGCTGGCAAGGCGCCGTCGACTCGGCGAGCGTGCTGTTCTCCGGACTGTTCCTGGTCGGGCTGACCTGGCTGGGTGCCCGCGAGGTCGCGGCCGGCCGGCTGACCGTCGGCCAGCTGGTCAGCTTCTTCGGTTATGCCATCTTCATGGTCTGGCCGATCCAGACCTTCTTCGAGCTGGCCCAGGAATGGGTTCGCTCGCTGGTGGCGGCGCGCAAGACGATCGCCGTGCTCAGTCAGCAGCCGCCGTGGGACGAGCCTCGAAGCCCGCTGCGGCTGCCGGTTGGCGAAGCCATTCGGGATGAGCGGTCCGGCTTCGTCGCCCGGGCCGGGGAGCTGACGTTCGTCGTCTCCGGCGTGCCGGACGACGCTGCCGCGCTCGCTGACCGGCTCGGTCGCTATCTCCCGTACGGCCAGGAGCCGGTCAGCCTCGACGTCGAGGAGGGCGTCAAGGGCCGGGCCGCGCGTCGGGCCAGAGCTCGGCGGCAGGCGGAGCGAGAGAAGCTCGCCGCCCGGGACCGCGAGCTGGCCGGCCAGAGCTGGGGTGTCAGCGTGGGCTCCGTCGACCTTGCCGACGCGCCGCTGGCCGAGGTCCGCGAGATGATCGTGGTCTGCGATCCGAAGAGTCAGCTCTTCGCGGGCACCCTGCAGCAGGCAATCGACCCGCACGGCCGGCTGACGCTGGCCGAGGCGGAGCTCGCGCTGCACACTGCCGCGGCCGAGGACGTCTTCGAGGCGTTGCCCGGCGGCTGGCAGGGCCGGATCGACGAGCGAGCCCGCGGGCTCTCCGGTGGCCAGCGCCAACGCGTTGTGCTGGCCAGGGTTCTCGGCCTTGATCCAGAGATCCTCGTCCTGGTCGAGCCGACGTCGGCGGTGGACGCGCACACCGAGGCGCTGATCGCCGACCGGCTCTCCGCGCACCGCACGGGCCGGACCACGATCGTGATGTCGGCGTCCCCGTTGCTGCTGCACTACGCCGACCGGGTGGCGTTCATGCAGGACAGCCTGATCACCGCGGTCGGCACCCACGAGTCACTGCTGCGCGACAACGCCGACTACCGCCAGGTCGTGATGCGCACGCTGGAGGACGTCGATGTCTGAGCTGCAGATCGGGCTCGTGGGCTCGGCCGAGACCTGGCGCACCCGTCCCGAGGAGCCGCGCGTCCCGCTGGACCTGTTGCCGCCGCCGCGCGGTACGCCGATCCGGACTCGGGATCGGCTGCGGCTGTGGCGACAGCGGCATCTGCTCCGCGAGCGGCGAGCGTCGGACTACTTCGCCAGTTCCCGCTCACCCGAGCGCGGGCTGCCGGTGGCCGACCGAGGTGCGGTGATCGGCTTCGTCCGGGCCATGCTGGCGAACCGGCGATGGCTTCTCGTCGCGCTGCTGGGACTGCACGCTCTCGCCGCGATCGCCGGGCTCGTCGTGCCCCGGATCCTGGGCGTGCTGGTCGACCGCGCCGCGGCGCCCGGCTCGCTTGCGGCGACGCTCGACGCGCTCGCGCTTGCCGTCGCGGGTGTCGTGGTCCTGCAGGCCGGGTTCACCTTCCTTGCGCTGCTCTGCTCACTGCTCTTCGGCCAGAACCTGCTGGCCGAAGCGCGCGAGCACATCGTCCGTACGGTGTTGGGCCTGCCGCTCGGCAAGGTCGAGGCCGCCAGCTCGGGCGATCTGGTCACCCGCGTCACCCGCGACGTGCACACGATGAGCGAGAGCGTGCGGTTCGGGCTGCCCGAGTCCGTCATCGCCGGCATGACGACGGTACTCACGGTGGTGGCGATGCTGCTCAACTCGGTGCTGCTGGCAGTGCCGCTGCTGCTCATGGCGCCACTGCTGACCTTCTCGGTCTCGCGCTACCTCAGGCGTGCGGCCAAGGGCTACATCACCGAGGGCGGCACCTACTCGGGCATCAACACGACGCTGACCGAAACCGTCGAGGGCGCCCGGACGGTCGAGTCGCTCGGCTTGCAGCGCAACCGGATCGAGGTCGGCGACGTCGACATCGCCGTGGCCTCCCAGGCCGAGCGCTACACGATGGCGCTGCGCAACATCCTGTTCGGCTTGATCGATATGGCGTACCGCACGCCGGTGGCGATCCTGCTGCTGGTCGGCGGCTGGGCGTACCTGAAGGGCTGGGTGTCGCTGGGCCAGATCACTGCCGCCACGCTCTACCTCCAGGCGCTGATCGAACCGCTGGAGCGGCTGATCCGCAACCTCGACCGGCTGCAGGTCGGCGTCGCGTCGACGACCCGGCTGCTGGGCATCGCCGCCGTGCCGCAGGATCGGGAGGCCGGTGAGGAAAGGCCGCGTGGGATCGACCTGATCGGGCGCGATCTCCGCTTCGCCTATCGCGAGGGTCGGGACGTGCTGCACGGCATCGACCTCGCGTTGCGCCCGGGCGAACGGCTGGCGATCGTCGGCCCCAGCGGCTCGGGCAAGTCGACCCTGGGCCGGCTGCTTGCCGGCATCAACGGCCCGCGTACGGGCTCGGTGACGGTCGGCGGCGTCGAGCTGGTCGCACTGCCGGTGGACGTGCTGCGGACCGAGGTCGCCCTGGTGACCCAGGAGCACCACGTCTTCGTGGGGAGCGTCCGGGACAACATCGTGCTGGCGCGCGAGGACTCTTCAGACGACACCGTGATCGAGGCGTTGCGCACGGTCGACGCCTGGGACTGGGTCGAGCGGCTGCCGCAGCGGCTGGACACGAAGCTCGGCTCGGGCAACCTGACGCTGACCCCTGCGCAGGCCCAGCAGGTCGCGCTGGCCCGGCTGGTCGTCGCCGACCCGCACACTCTGGTGCTGGACGAGGCCACGTCCTTGATCGACCCGCGGACGGCGCGACATCTGGAGGGCTCGATGGCGGCCCTTCTCGAGGGTCGGACCGTGGTCGCCATCGCGCACCGGCTGCACACCGCCCACGATGCCGACCGGATCGCAGTGGTGATCGACGGCAAGATCGTCGAGCTCGGCAGTCACGAGGAGCTGGTCGCCGCCCGTGGCGAGTACGCGAGCCTGTGGCGGGCCTGGACGTCGTAGCGCGGACTCGCCGGGTGGCGCTGACAGTTGCTCCGTCGTTCCGTGCTGAGCCGACCGTGTGGGCGCGGCGCGTCCAGGTGGGAGGGGTCGACGGAGGCTAGGTCAGCGCTCCGCGACGAGGATGATCTTGCCAATGTTGCTGCCCGACTCCAGCTGAGCGTGAGCGGCGGCCGCCTCGGCGAGCGGAAAGCTGGTGATCCGTGGCGGCTTGATCGCCCCGCTCCGGTAGAGGGGCCAGACCCGCTCGACGACGCCTCGGCAGATGGACGCCTTCTCCTCCACCGGCCGCGCCCGCAGCGAGGTGGCGGTGATCGAGCCGCGCCGCCGGAGCATGGCCGAGAGGTCAACGTTCGCCCTGGTCCCGCCCTGCAGGCCGATCACCATCAGCCGACCATTGGGCGCCAGCACCTGCAGGTGACGTTCGAGATAGGCGGCCCCCATGTTGTCCAAGATCACATCGACGCCGCGGCCACCCGTGATGTGGGTGACGGCTACGGGCCAGTCCTCTCGATAGGACAAGGCATGATCGGCCCCGAGCGAGCGGCAGTAGTCGATCTTGTCGTCGTCCCCCGCGGTGCTGATCACGGTGGCACCGCGAGCCTTGGCGTACTGGATCGCGAACGAGCCGATGCCGCCGGCGCCACCGTGCACGAGGAAGACCTCGCCGGAGGTCAGGTGCGCCAGCTCGAGGTTGGAGTCGACAGTGGCAGCGACCTCGAGCACGCCGCCGGCCGGCACGAGGTCGACCTTGGGCGGCGGCACGACCTGCACCGCGGGTACGGCCGCGTACTCGGCGTAGCCGCCGCCGGCCAACAGTGCCACGCAGGGATCGCCCGCCTGCCATCCCTCGACTGCGGCACCGACGGCGGCGACGGAGCCCGAGACCTCGAGCCCCAGGATCTCGCTCGCTCCCGGCGGGGGCGGGTAGTTGCCCTGCCGCTGCAACACGTCGGCCCGATTGACCCCGGCGGCCGTGACCTTGATCAGGATTTCCTCCGGGTCTGGGACGGGCGTCTCGACGTCCTCCAGCCGCAGCACGTCTGGCCCACCCGGCTCGGTCACGACGATCGCCCGCATGGGCCTCAGCGTGCCACAGGGCACGATGTGGTCGTCTCGGTACCGGTGGAGTCCGGAGTCGCATCGCCGAGGCTCTCCCCCGCGTCTCGGCACCGGCGCTCGAAACGCTCAGCCAGGTAGGATCTGCCCTGCTCCGATCCGGTTCGGCCCTTGGCTGCCCGATCGGCCCAGAGGCGAGGTCGCATAGTGGACTAGTGCAGGCGCCTTGAAAGCGCCCGAGCGGGAGACCGTTCCGTGGGTTCGAATCCCACCCTCGCCGCGATTTCGCGTCTTCACTTGACGAAGCGTCGTGCAGAATCCTTCCGGACGCGCAGTCGAGCCTTCACCGCCGTCGCGCGGCTGTTGGGTTGATCAGCGCGGCGGCTGCGCTGTCGCCGCCACCTTCGGATCGTACGCACACGTGTCGTTGACGTCCTCGCTCTCGGTCTGCGAGCCGCCCGGCTTGGCGGACCTGGTCGGGCTGGCGGTCTTGGTTTCGCCCAGGGCGACCTTCACCCGGTGCCGCATGAGCGTGAAGTCGGGGTCCGGGCTGCTGAAGCCGGCGACGCCGTGCTTGAACACGATGCTGCGGACGTTGCCGTTCTTCACCCGCAGGCTGAGGTCCACCATGATCGGCAGCACCTCGCGCGGGATGTCGGTCAGCACGATGTCCTTACCCGCCTTGGTGATGTCCTCGTAGCGGGCGAGCACGTTGGCCGGGTTGGCCTGCTTGATCATGGCGTTGATCACGCAGCGCTGGCGGTCCATCCGGGCGAAGTCGTCGGATCCGTAGCGGCCGCGGGCGTACCACAGGGCGTCCTTGCCGTTCAGGTGTTGCTTCGGCCCCGGGTGCAGGTACGCCTTGGGCGGGATGTGCAGGTCGGTGTTGCCTCCGATCGGGATGTAGGTGTTGATGTTGACTGTGATCCCGCCGAGGGCGTTGATCAACTTCTCGAAACCCTGCAGGTTGATCAGCACGTAGTAGTCGACCTTCAACCCGAGCGCCTCACCAACGGACAGCTTGAGGACGTCGGCGCCCAGGTTGTCGGTCGGCCCGAGAACGTCCCTCGGCACCCGTCGCGGCACATTGTCGTAGATCGCGTTGAGGAAGTACTCGGCGTCGTTGCCGTTGCCGTTGGTGAAGCCGTACGGGTAGTAGCGGTGCAGCGGGGAGTCGGTCGGGAAGGGCATCCGCCCGGTGTTGCGCGGCAGGCTGAAGAGCGTCGTGTTGCCGGTCTTGGTGTCGATGCTGGCCAGGATCACGGTGTCCGTACGGGTGCCGACCCGGCCCGGCCCGGCGTCGCCGCCGAGCAGCAGGATGTTGAGCCGCGGCTTGCCGGCCCACGGGTTCTGGGACTGGGTCTGTCCGGGCTTGGGCGCGGTGATCGTCGGACGGGTGGCGCTCTTGGTGTTCTTCTCGCTCTTGAACACCTTGCTGACCAGGCTCGCCTGGTCGTAGCTGTAGCGTGCCGCGACGGCCATAGGCGCCGCAACGGCGAAGGAGAGGACGCCGACCAGGATGCCGCCGGTGATCCGTTGCGTGCGGGTCGGACTGCTGCGGAGGCTGAGGTGGCTGGCGAGCACGACCCCGACCCAGATCAGGGCGACAACGATCAGGCAGATGCTGAGCGGGTTGAGCAGCTCCGGCCGGACCGCGACCGAGAGCAGGCTCTTCAGGTCGACCGCGGCCCAGATCGCCGTGCCGACCACGATCGCGCCGAAGATCCCGAGGATGATGCCGCCGATCACCCGGCGTTTCGCGGCGATCAGGCCGAGACCCGGCAGGACCGTGCCGGCGATGGTGAAGATCACCGTACGCCGGAAGTCGCCTGTGGATGCTGCCCCGATGCTCGGGGCCCGGGTCGCGGCCGGACGCTGGCGCCCGTTGGTCTGCGGCCCGATCGGCGGGAGCGCTGTTCGGGCCGAGGCGGGTGAGCGGCGTGGCGGGTAGCCGGATGTGGACGTGGATGCGGGCAGGTGCCAGCTCCACTCATCGGACGGATCCGACACCCTACCTCCTCTGCGGTGGCACGCAGGCCGGACCATAGCGTACGTGCAGGCGGTGCCGCCACGCCGTTGCTGAGCAAGACAACGCCTGATCCTCAGGGGCGGTTCCCACAGGTTCGGTTTGTTGCTGCACCCCGGAGAAGCAGGCAGCGACGGATTGGTTACCACCAATTTCGGTTGTTGTTTGACACTGAGGCCGGCAGCAGCGGATTGGTTCCCACCGGTTCGGTTGTCGTCAAGGACTGAGGTCGGCGCAGGTGGCTCGGTGCCAACCGTCACCGAGCCGTTCCGGCTATGGCTTTGCCAGCCCTCATCCGGCTCGGTAGTCTTGCCCAGCGTTCCCTACGCGGGACTGCAACCTTGGAGGCGTCGCCTAGTCCGGTCTATGGCGCCCGCCTGCTAAGCGGGTTGAGGGCTCAACCCTCTCGCGGGTTCAAATCCCGCCGCCTCCGCTCCCACCAGGGCAAACGCCCTCGCCTCGTGCCAAGCGTTGTGCGGACCTTGCGGCCAGGCGCCATCCCGCAGCAAGGGATCCGACCAGGCGTTCATGTTAATTCCATGGAATCTATCTGCTGTAAGCTACGGCCGTGGCAGTCGATCTCGTTGGGCTGTTCGGTGATCTGGTCCGTCTTGAGACCGAGCTGTGGAATCGGGTGGAGGCCACAGTTCAAGGTCAGCATGGCGTTCCGCTGGCCTGGTTGGAGATCATGCAGGTGGTGGACGCCACCACTGACTGCCGAGTGCTGGACATCAGCAGGGCGTTGTCGATCACGGTCGGTGGGGCGAGCAAGGTGGTGGACAAGGTCGAGGCTGCCGGATTCTGCCAACGGCAACCCCATCCCACCGATGGCCGATCGCATCTGATCGAGCTGACCCAGGCCGGCAGGGGCCTGCTGGAGGTAGCGAACGTGACGTTCTCGACCGCTCTCGCGGCCGATCTTGGTGGGGCAGCGCCGGCAGGTGATCTTGCCCAGCTATCGGTCACCCTGCGTCGATTGCGCCAGCATCTGACCACCCGGGATCCGGCTGACCTGGCGGCTCGGCCTTGAATCCCGGCGACTCGTCGGGTTCCTTCTCGACCAATCGGCGTGTTGGTCGGGCTGAAGGCGCGGCGACAGCGACCATGGCACTGATCCTCACGTTGGCGTTGCAGAGTGCCGTGCCGCCGTTCGCAACCGACATGTACACCCCGGCTTTCCCGCGCGTGACCGCCGACCTCGCCACCTCTGCGTCGCTGGTCGGTGTGACCTTGACCACGTTCTTCGTGGGTATGGGGTTGGGGCAGCTGCTCGGAGGCCCGCTGTCGGACCAGCGCGGCCGGCGAATGCCGCTGATCCTTGGCGGGCTGGTCTGCACCCTCGGCGCAGTCGGCTGCGCGTTGGCGCCGTCGGTCTGGTTCTTGATCGTGTTCCGTATCGTGCAGGGCTTCGGCGGCGGTGTCGCGGCGGTGGTCGCCCGTGCCGTCCTTGTCGACGTGGCCCACGGCGATGTGCTGGCCAGGGTGATGTCGATCATGATGGCCATCGGTGGGTTGGCGCCGATGGTCGCTCCCGTCCTCGGCGGGGCCGTGCTGACCCTTGGCGGAACCTGGCGAACGGTGTTCTGGTTCCTGGTCGGCTTCGGGTTGTCGATGATGATCACCGCCGTCATGTTCGTTCCCGAGTCGCTGCCGGGGGACCGTCGTCATCGCGGCGGTCTGGCCCAGTTCGCGACCGGTCTGAGCCAGGTGCTGCGGATCCGGTCGTTCGTCGGGTACACGCTCACCGCATCGCTCTCCGGGTTCACCATGATGGCCTACATCGCGAATTCTTCCTACGTGCTGCAGGTGCAGAAGGGCCTGCATCCCATGCCGTTCGCGCTGTTCTTCGCCTCCACCGCGCTGTCCCAGATTCTGCTGTCGATCGTGAACGCCAAGATCGTCGGGCGGTTCCGGCCACGGACTCTGATCGGATTCGGGCTCACTCTTTCCGCTTTCGCCGTGGCCGCTCTCACGATCGGCGTGTTCGCTCTTCACACCCCACTGCTGCTGACCTGCGCCGGGTTCCTTGTCCTGATGGGGATTCAGGCGTTCATCTTCGGCAACGCCAGCGCACTGGCCGCCGGGGAGGCCCCGCATGTCGCCGGCGCCGCGTCGGCCGTCCTTGGCGTCGTCCAGGCAGCGGCGCTCGCAATCTCCGCACCGCTGGCCAGCTCCGGCGGGGGCGTCACTGCTCGCCCGATGATCTGGGTCATGATCGCCGGCGTCGCCGGGTCGCTCTTCTCCTATCTCGTCGTGGCCCGGCCACCATCCGCTGGCCGGAGGGTCGAGTCGTCGCCTACCGGTGGCGAAGTCCCCGTTGGGCTCCAGTACCTGGTGGTGGCCAATCACACTCTCGGCGGTCAAGAGCTGTTGGATGCGATCAGTGATCGGATGTCGCGCGGTCGGGCCCGAATTCTGGATTCTCGTCCCGGCCACGCCGTCGATTCATCTCATCAACGACTTCAACGCGCTCAGCGGCGCCTTCCCCGTCGAGCCCGACCTGCTGCCCAGCGCCGCCGACATTGCAACCCGCGACCGAGCTATCGCAGAGGCAGAGTCCAACCTCGACACCGAACTGGGCCGTCTGAGCGCGATCGGTGCCATCGCCGATGGCGCCGTCTGTGATCCGGACCCGATGAAGGCCATCGACAAGGCGCTTGCCGACCGACAGTTCGACGAGATCATCCTCTCCACGCTGCCACCGGGTATGTCGCGCTGGCTGGCCTGGGACCTCCCGCACCGCCTCCGGCGCAGCACCGACGTCCCGCTGACCGTCATCACCACCCTGAAGGCGTCCGCGGAGGAGTCCGTCCGCTGAACCCACCCGACAACCGCTGAACATCCCCTGCTTCTGCACAGAACGCAGTTCGTTCCCTCCGAAAGGGCGGCTGCCCTTCGACCTGCCGTCGCCCGCCCATGCGGTCGAGGAGAGCGAGCCGACGTACCGTTCGACACCGCCATCCCCTTATTCCGATTTGGCGACTGCGCTCACTACCGCAGCTAGCCCTTCGTCCCTTCCGCAGTGATCCGATCGAGTGCGCCGATCACGATGGCCCGGTCCTGGGGCGCGTTATCCAGGGCCCGGTGGAGAGCGAGGCCCTCGAAGAGGGCGTCGACCATGCGGGCGGTCGTCGGATCGAAATAGCGTTCCAGTGTTCGGCGGCTGCGGGCCATCCAGGCGTTGGTGATGTCGCGGTACGAAGGGTCGCGAGCGGCGATGGTGTAGAGCTCGTGAGTCAGCACGAGTCCTCGCTGATCACCAGGCTCCGAACCATTGATCAGATCGACCAGGATCCGTTTGGCCTCCGCAATGCCTCGCGCGGAAGCCAGCCGCGTATCGAAGTTCCGGCTCGCGGTCATCGCGAACCGCGAGAACGCCTCGTGCAGCAGCTGGTGCATGCCCGCGAAGTGGTAGGTCATGGAGCCCAGCGGAACGTCTGCCGCCTCGGCGACCTTGCGGTGTGACGTTCCCGCGACACCGACATCGGCGATCACGTCGAGGCAGGCGTCGACGATCCGGTCCCGCCGTCCCGGGTCGTAGCGGCGCTGGGACCCGTTCGATGGCGCACTCATCGCTGTCCGGCTCTCAGATGTCGGCCGCCCGCCGGCAGTTTCCGGGTTGTCGGTGATGTGCAGATCACCAGCGAACATCCGCTCGCGGTTTGTACGGGGATCGCCGGCGACATAGTCCGTCGAGGTCATGTGGACGATCGTACGCTAAATGGTGTACAGTCGTCCACAACGGCGCGATGGCTGATGAAACGCCCAGCCCGGCCGCTCACCGACCACTCCGTACCTTCAGGAACCTACTCATGTCTGCCGCCTCGACCGTTACTCCCCCCGACCTGATCGAGCGGCTCGGCCGCACCAGATCTGTGCTCGCCGTTGCCTTGCTCTTCACCCTCAACGGGCTGATCATCGGCGGATACGGCGGTGTGCTGCCCTCGATCAGGCAACGGCTCGGCATCGGCCCCACCGAGATCGCGATCCTGCTGTTCACGGCCGGCCTGGTCGGGATCATCGGCATGCAGGTCTCGGGACGACTCTCCGATGCGATCGGGGCACGGCCCGTCGCGTTGTCGGGGTTGCCGCTGCTGGTCGCCGCCGCCGTGGTGTTCGCGTTGGCCAGCACCTTCCCGGTCGCGGTCGTCGGCGCCGTGCTGCTCGGTCTGGGCAACGGCACCATCGACGTCGCCATGAACGCCATCGGCGTCCAGGTCGAGCAGGCCCGCAAGCGGCCGATCATGAGCCGATTCCACGCCTTGTGGTCAGTCGGCGGGTTCGCCGGCGCGGGCAGCGTCTTGATCACTGCTCAGCTGCTGGGCCTGAAGGGTGCGGCCATCGTGCTGCCGCTGCTGCTCATCCTGGCCGTCCTGCTTGCCACCGGGTTCATCGTCGCCTGGATGATCACCCCGCCGACCGCGGTCATCCACCACAGCAAGGACGGCGTCAAGACGAAGATCCCATCGATCGCCTGGCTGCTCGCCGTCATGGCGGTGGCCTTCGGTCTTTCCGAGGGGACGGCCACCGACTGGTCCTCCCTCCACGTCACCGAGGTCGCGCGCGTCGACTCGACGACCGGCTCCCTCGGCCTGGTCGCGGTCAGTGGATTCATGGTGCTCATCCGCCTGCTCGGCGACCGCCTCGTCGCCCGCTTCGGCCGCCGCGCCGTCGTCAGGTTCGGTGGCATCTGTGCCGCCGTCGGCTACGCGGCGGTGACGGTTGTCAGCCCGCTGCCGCTATTGCTCCTCGGCTGGGCCCTCGTTGGCTTCGGTGTTGGCATGATCGCCCCGCAGGTCTATGCGGTGGCCGGCCACATCGGCGGTGGTCGGGTGCTGGCCGTCGTCGTCACCTTCGGCTACGCCGCCTTCCTCGGCGGACCGGCCGTCATGGGCTTCCTGGTGAACCACCTCGGGATCCACCACTCCATGGCGGTGCTCGCAATCCTGTGCGCAGGTATCGTCTTCCTGGCCGCGACTATGCCCAAGGCCGACACCGACCTGCGATCGACGCACTGATCACAGTGCTGCGCGGGCGATAGCCCACCCCGTCTCACCGGCACCGCGTGAGGAATTCGGAGCGTGGAGACGATGGGGTCGACTGCGGCGACCTCAGCTGTCCCATCTCGCCACTTGATCATGATCGTGGGGTGCCTTCCGCCCGCGAAGCAGCCGTGCTAGACCGGACGTGCCGCATGTGAATTTCTTACGGAATCGAGACAAACGGGGGAGTCGGAATGGCCACTCCAATCAGCCGTCGCACGTTTCTGGCCGCAGGCGCGGCCGCGGCCAGCCTGTCCGTACCCGGCGTTGCCGCCTTTGCGCGCGACCGCTCATCCACCAGCGTGGATTTCACACTCAACGCACGGGTGCTGGACGGTGGCGAGCAGGTCGTCTCGGTCACCCTCCGCACGGGCCGCCTCGGGCCGATCGACCCGGACAGCCTGACGACCGGCACCTTCAGCGTCCACGCGAAGGCAACCAGCCCCATCCCGATCGACCCCGGCGACCAGATCTTCAGCGAGTACGACCTGAACCGTACGGTGACCAGCGTCCGGCTCGACCGCCACGGCAACATCGTGCTCGAGCTGGCCTACGGTGAGGGCCAGGTGGGTGGCGGCACCCTCGGCTACATCCTGAACAAGGGCCGCAACGTGGTGCTCGACCTCGTCTACACCATCACCCAGAACGCCCCGATCGCCCTGCGCAACGGCCGCCCGGTCACCATCGAGAGCTTCGACCAGGGCCGGCTGTCGGACCCCGAGGTGGACGCCTTCAGCTACCACGTCTCCGGCTCGGGCATGAACTACCGACTGTTCTCGCCCATTCACAACGACCGTTCCCGAGGCCGGGGCAAGCACCCGCTCATCGTCTGGCTGCACGGTGGCGGCGAAGGCGGGCTGCTGCCGGACGACTACTACGACAACGAGACTCCGTTGCGCGCCAACCGCGGTGCGCTCGGCTTCGCCACCCCCGAGGCGCAACGGATCTTCTCCGGTGCGTACGTCGTTGCCCCGCAGAGCACGTCCTTCTGGCTGGAGGACGGCCCCCGGTTCGCCCCGCTCGTCCGGGAGATCATCGGCGATCTCGTACGCGGGCATTCCATCGACCGCGATCGGATCTATGTCGCCGGGTGCAGCAACGGTGGCTACATGAGCCTGGAGATGACCTCGGTCTACCCCGACCTGTTCGCTGCCTCCGTCCCGATCTGCTGCGTCGTCGCAGCCTTCCCGGATCCGGGTGACCCGCCCGTAATCACCGACGAGCAGCTGGAACACATCACCACCCCGACCTGGCTGGTCGCCTCCCGTGACGACCCGGTCGTGCCGCCGGAGGCGAACACGGTCCATGCGCACGAGCTCATTCCCGGCTCCCTGATGACGCTCTACGACCACGTCATCTGGAACGGCTACCAGTTCAACGGCCACTGGTCGTGGATCTACGTTGCCCGCAACGACCCGAGCATTCACGGCACGCACATCTGGCAGTGGATGGCGGAGCAACGAAGCTGAGAGCATTGGCGCGCGCTTGCCGGGCGCGGGCGTTCCCGGCGGTCACCCATGGCGGCTAGTGCTGCGCGGCCAGCCGGTCGAGCAGGTCTGCGAGCTCCCGCGGCCGGGCAAGGAAGGGTGAGTGCGAGCCAGGAATCTCGATCGGGTCGACGCCGAGTCGTGGCCTGGTCACGGCTCGGCTGAACTCGATGGTGATCGCTGCGTCGTCGATCGCCGCGATGACCGCTCGAGGGGTATCCGGAAGCCGGGTGAGCGGGTAGGGGCGATCCCAGAGACTTCGTGAGTTCTGCGGCCGCAGCTGGTCGAAGGCCCAAGCCGCATCCTCGGCGGCGCAGTCGGCGTAGAAGCTGATCCGGGCGGCCTCGACGCTGCGGAACACCCTGGTCCCGTCGTCAAGCACGTCGGTCTGATACGCCTCGGGCCGGCCCATCGGCGGGGCGTCATCCCACGGCTGGCCGTTGAGGTTGGGCACAACGCCGCAGAGGAAGATCAGCAGTGATGCCGGCCGTGACGCCGCCACCAGTGGCAACACCATGGCGCCGAGCGAGTGCCCGACGATCACGGCGTCTTCCGCGTCTTGCGGATAGGCGGACAGGACGGCATCGGCGTAGTCCTGGAACGTCGCATCGCCGTCCTCGACCGGCAGATCCATGGCAACTGCGTGGTGTCCGCGGGCTTCCAGCTCCGGCAGGAGCCGGTCCCAGCACCATGCGCCGTGCCACGCGCCGTGGACGAGGACGAAGGTGCTCACGTCACCAAGGCTGTGGCCATGCCGGAACAGTATCCCGGCGTTGCCGGGCGAGAGCTGCTCGTCATCACAGAGGCTGGGCCGGCCGTTGCTCGCCGACATCGTGGAGGCATCCTGAGATGGGTGGCCGTGAGCAGCCGAAGCTGCGCCAACGGCCAGTTGGGAGCGGATATGAGAGGGGACATCAATGACCGCACTCCTGCGCCACGCCAGCGCCGGCCCGACCGGGTCAGACGCGCTGCGGGTCTTCGAGCAGGCCGGCCCGGATCTTGCCGAGCACTATCAGCAGTACGGCTTCGCGCTGCTCGGCAACGCGCTGAGCCCGGCCGAGGTGTCAGCGATCAACGCCGACGCCGTACGGCTGTGCCGAGGCGACTTCGGCTCGCTCCGCTACGGCCACCAGAACGGCGTCCAGCTGCCGGAGCTCGCACGGAGTCCGGTGAGCGACGACGATTTGCTGCGGCAGTTCCTGTGCATCCACTTCCCGCACAAGGTCTCGACCGCGGCGATGCACGCGCTGACGGCGCCACGGATCGTCGACGCCCTCGTCAGCGTGATCGGGCCGAACGTCAAGGCGATGCAGTCGATGCTGTTCATCAAGTCGGAGGGCAAGCCGGGACAGGCCTGGCACCAGGACGAGTTCTTCATCCCGACCCGCGACAGGTCGCTCACCGCGGTCTGGATCGCGCTGGACGACGCCACCGTCGAGAACGGCTGCCTGTGGGTGCTGCCGGGGTCGCACCGACGCGGGGTGATCTATCCGGCGCGCGAGCAAAGTGACCCGCGCTTCGACTGCACGACCGAGGCGTACGACTTCCCCTATGCCGACGACGACTCGGTGCCGGTCGAAATCTCCGCCGGCACGGCGTTGATCTTCAACGGCTACCTGCTGCACCGATCACTGGAGAACTCGGGCCGGCACGGCTACCGGCGGGCACTGGCCAACCACTACATGAGCGCGGAGTCGCTGCTGCCGTGGCGAGCGCCACGGGACGGCGAGCACATGGGGATGGTCGACTATCGGGACATCGTCCTGGTCGCCGGCGCCGACCCGTACGGCTACAAGGGCACCGAGGACCTCGCCCGTCCCTACTCCCGACCCGACCGGGACGGCGGCTGCGACCGCTGAAACAGCCCGGGTAAAGCGTGTGTCGGCGAACGTCTCCCGTTGCGGCCACCCTCTACCTTGGTCTGGCATGGCCTCGATATTCTGAGGACGCCGGATTGGACCGGGTCGCCGTCGCCGCAAAGCGGTTCGCCTGTGGTCGATGATCAGTTCCGTCCACGAACCTACGGCGGTGCCAGCGGGCAGAGCATGGCGCTGGTGTCGCCCCGGAGCGTCGGAAGCGTTGACCGGTGAGTGCGGCAGACCAGAGGAACTTCAACGTCGGAGGGTGGGCTCACATGGCAGATCTCGATTACTCCCAGGCTCAGCAGGTCCTGGACGCCGCCATGAAGAAGGCGGCGGAGATCGACACGTTGATGAACGTCGCGGTCGTCGATGCCGGCGGGAACCTGAAGGCCTTCGGCCGGATGGACGGCGCCTGGCTCGGCAGCATCGACATCTCGATCAAGAAGGCGCGGACCGCGCGTTACTTCGACATGAACACCGGTGACATCGGCTCGCTGTCGCAGCCGGGCGGCCCACTGTTCAACATCGAGGTGTCCAACGGCGGCCTCATCACCTTCCCGGGCGGCATTCCACTCAAGAACGGCGACGGCGAGGTCGTCGGCGGCATCGGGGTCAGCGGCAGCAGCGTGGAGAACGACCACACCGTGGCCCAGGCCGGCGCCGACGCGTTCGGTGGCGGTCAGTGAGCGGACGGAAGGGCTGAGACGATGTCCGGCAACAAGGCCGTCGCGTACATGGGTCCCGGCAAGGTCGAGGTTCGGGAGGTCGACTATCCGACGCTGGAGTTGCGCGACGGGCCGGGGGTGAACCCGGCCAACGTGGGACGGCAGGTGCCGCATGGCGCGATCTTGAAGTGCGTCGCCACC
>Ga0081539_10000284_pt1 | contig 92587 bp, 91 predicted proteins | sample TabmetS4T2R2_FD_71023 | JGI IMG/M metagenome (GOLD analysis project Ga0081539, IMG submission 71023) | Tabebuia heterophylla rhizosphere microbial communities from the University of Puerto Rico - S4T2R2 | ecosystem: Host-associated > Plants > Roots > Rhizosphere ...
AAAGAAGTTTGCGTTCTGTGTTTTTATGTGGTGTATTTATTTTATGAGCTATGAAATCACCATTCAGCGTCTGTTGTGTCACTCACTTCGACTTTCTGAACTTTATTGAGCAATCCTGAACTACGGCTAACTACCAATTGTTCCAATGCTTATGCCAAGGCTGAAATGATTGTGAGATAAGGGTTTCAGGGTATAAAAGAATAAACAGGTGTACGAAAGCGAACACCTTTTGTACGAATTTGGTACTGGAGAATTTATTGTTGTCTGAACTGAAATTTTTCGATGAATATATTGCACATGGGCTTGAACGGGAGTAAATCAAAAATTGATATATATATGTGCGTTCCTTTCGTTAAAAAGAAAAGGGCAATGATGATATAATACATTCATTGCCCTTTATCAAGCGAAAACCTATAAACTTTTCTCCACCACGTCATTCACTTTTACAGGATACTTCTTCTTTAATTCAGCAATCCATTTTTGTTCGAGCACTTGCTGATAGTCGTTTATTACCAATCCTCGTGCATCATCAAAGCTGCGCGGCTCAACCTGATTGTGTACATCAAAAACATACACAAGCGTATAAGAATCGCCGGCATCGTTTAGTTCAGGTATAGAGATAAATCCTTTTTGCATGGGCACATCCTGCTTTACAGGCAACTGCCCATTTTCGAAGCGGCTGCTGTCTGCTACTGCTGCATTGTTGAACTTGCCAACAATATTGCGCCACTTTGCAGCATTTGCTTTTAATTCATGAGCAATTGAATCAACAATTTCTTTTGAAGAAGAAGAAACAACAAGCGCAGTTACGCCCGGTTGCCACGTATATTTTTCTTTGTGTTGCTCGTAATAATTTTTCAAACCTGTTGAGTCTTGCGATGCTTTGCTCCACACATGTTTATCCATTACTGCAAATAAAAGATTGGCTTCGTTAAACTCCTGAACTTGAGATGCGATAGGCGGATAATAATCTTCTATATGCATTCTGTAATAATTGCTGCAGGAGTTTTTCACAAACTCCTTCATAATGGTGCTGTAATCTTTCTGGGAATAAGAAGCACCCGTTTGTTTTGCCTGCATTACAAACTGAATCCAGTTTGCAACCGTTATTTTTTGTTTTGTAAAAGAGAATAACTGTGTTTGAGGAGTTATACTTTTATACGTTGCAACCGGACTTCCTTTTTTAAGAGCAGAATCTGTATATACCCAAAGGTCTTTTGCATTATATATAGCGGGAGTATATTTTGTTTGAACCATCCATTTTTCAACAAGCTTGTCTTTTGCTGCCGTTAGACGATGATCCTGCTCAACCAACTCTTGCAAGTGTGCACGGTTAACTACATCGCTTTCATCTTTGCTTACAGGAATAGTACCTACGAGTTTTATAATATTATAACCATACGATGTTGCAAAAGGCTTGCTTATTTCTCCAATTTTTTCTAAAGAAAATACCTGCTTTTCAAATTCAGGATCGTATTGGCCGATGCCCACTTCTGTTTCGTTACCGGCTTCAAAACCGGTGTTGGCTCCGCCATATTTCTGAACCATTTGCTCAAAAGGAGCGCCATTTATTAACAACTGGTAAATGGAGTCTGCCAACTTCGCTTTAGCATTGCGTTCTTCATCGCTAAAACTTGCAGGCGTTGCTAATAATATTTGCTGAATTTTTCTTTTTCCAACTGCAGGCCGTTCACTTACATTTTTAAAAATATGGTAGCCCACACCACTTCTAAAAATGTTTGAATAACTACCGGGTTTTAAACCATACACAACGTTTTCTATTTCATAAGGCAAAACAAAAACAGTGATGTATCCTATAATACCTTTTGCTTGCTTTACACCTTCATCGCTCGAATAAGTTGCAGCAATTTCACCAAAATCTTTTCCGCTTTGCAATGCATCATACGCTTGTTTTATTTGGTTGTATGCTGCTGCTGTATCTGTACCCGGTTTTACTTCAATGAATACGTGTGCTATTAAAATATCTTTCTGGCTGCGTTCGTACGCCTCTTTAATTAAACCATTAATATTCGCTTGTTCGTTGATGTAATTTTCGGCAAGCTGGTTCTTAAAATTTACTCCTTCTTCTCTATACATCTGATCCGTGTTGAGTTTCTCATCCTTTGCAGCTTGAATCTTCAATTTAAAATTCACATACATATTGAGATACTCCTTAAGTTTGTCTGTTCGGCTGCCCGTAGTATCGGGATTCTTGTTAAAGGCTTTTAAAAATTCGTCTTTGGTCACTGCTTTTGTTCCATAAGTGAATAAAGTTTGGGAAAAGGCTGATGAACAAAACAGCATTGCTGCAAGTAATGCAGCGAAAAACTTTTTGATGTACATAGTTAGTTTTTTGTGGAGTCTTTCGTTTTCGATTTTAGTTTGGTTTCTATAATCGCATCGTATTGTTCAATGCTTAACTTTTTTGCGATGATTCTTTTATCTGCGTCAAGCAGGTACATTGTTGGTGTTTGAAACACATCGTACAACTGACGATAATTTGCCTGTCCTTTTCCTTCTTCTGCAGCACGCTCTTCTTTTGTTTGCCATGCATGGTACCATCCCTGTAAATGATGTTCGTTTATAAATTGTTTCCAGTCGTTGAAAGTATTTTCATTTGTATTAACTGCAAACACGGATACGCCAAGGGCTTTCCATTTTGCTTCATAAATAGAATCAACCTTTGGCACTTCCTCTTTGCAATGTCCGCAAGTAGGATCCCAAAACACAACAAATGTAAAAGGAGCTTTTACATCGTAAAGCGAAACCGGTTTACCTGCCGTATCTTTTAGGGTAAGCTGTGGTGCAGGTTCATTAATTTGGTTTGCAATTAAACTGTATGCACGGTCGAAAATAAACTTTCTTTGTTTTTCAGTAAGCCATGCTGTATCACCCTTTGAGAAATAATTATTGAACAGAAAAAGAAATACTTTATCCTGTCCCATGATTTCAGGGTTGATGTATTTATCGGTAAATTTCCCCAACAGATAATGATAAATCTCTTCTCCCGACCGTGCAGAGAGCAGCATGTAATTCACTTCCTGAATAATTGAATCGGGCTCTTGTGAAACATAATATTTGTAGTAATCATCGAGCTTCGGGTCAAAAAAAGGTGTGCGTACAAGTCTGTTATCATAAAAATTTACGTTATCCCAAAAATGTTCTTTCATATAGCGCCATGCTGCAACAGAGTCTATTGAGCCATCCGGTTTTTTGGACCACACTTTTAGTTCTGGCGTTTTTACTGTTTGAAAAAAAGTTGCCACCATAGAACCTGTGTGTTCAGTGATTATCTTTTCACGATAATCGTTTAGTTGTTTATTCAGCTTTGTTATTTGTGATTGAATGTTTGCAGAATCTGTCGCATTCTTTGTCTTTCTCAACTGATCATGCAATGCATTTAACTGAGGCGCAACTTTGGTAAGAAATTGAGTGTACTGTGCAAACAAGGTATTTTCAGGAGAGCCTGTAACAGTAAGGTTTTCAAGGTGAGCACTATCTGCTTTTACAGTAAAATGCTGCTCTTCATCCATCAAAATTTCAAAGAGCAGAGAACGAGAAGGCGATACAAAGAAATAAATACCGCCAGGCAATTTTTTATCACCTTTATAAGTGGCTTCGCTCTTTTCGTTGAACCAAGCGCTATCAGCAAGAATTTTATTTTTGCCATAGTAACTGCCAAGATACATCCAACAGTTTTTATAAGGGGCAATAGTGACTTTTATTTCGTACCCATTTGAGGTTTTTGCAGAATTTGGATTTTTTACAGTAGTCTTCGTGTTGCTCTGTGCAGTAGCAGAGAGGCAAGCGCTTATCAATACTGTTGTGATAAATATTTTCATGCTTAAGCTTAAAATTATTGAAACAAATATATTCAAATTGAATGTTGCGGTTGTTAATCCTCTGTAAAGAATAGTGGGGATTAAAGGGATTTTAAGCTACGAGCGTCAAGCCATAAGCTCGATGCTCAAAGCTAAAAGCCCGCGACTTGTAGCTTGCCAAAAATTTCTTATAAATGATTTGCGGCATTAAAATAATTTAATGATAGTTACTTTTGCTGCGTGAAAAAGAAACAACCTGTAATTCTCGAAAATGTTTTGGTAGAAGACTATGCTGCAGAAGGCAAATCACTTGCAAGGCTGAATGGTAAAGTTGTTTTTATTGAGAATACCGTACCCGGCGATGTGGTGGATGTGTATCTTTTTAAGAACAAAAAAGATTGGGCAGAAGGCTGGCCGATGCATTTTAAGGGATTTTCTCCGCGACGTGTAAAGCCATTTTGCAAGCATTTTGGTGTGTGTGGCGGATGTCAGTGGCAAATGCTTTCTTATGAGCAACAGCTTTTTTACAAACAAAAACAGGTTGCAGATAATTTAAAAAGAATCGGCAAAGTTCCGCTCCCAGAAATTTTGCCGATCATTGGTTGCGAACAAACAACACAATACCGCAACAAACTTGAATACACTTTTTCTTCAAAAAAATTTATCCCTGAAGACGAGTTTAGAGAGCTGAAAAGTTTACATGCAGACATTGATGCAGCTGTAATGCAAAATGTGGCAGGCTTTCATGCAAAAGGAGTTTTTGATAAAATTGTAGAGATAGATATTTGTCACTTGCAGCCCGAACCATCAAACCTTTTACGAAAAACAATTGCAGCTTTTGCGAAAAAAAATGGTCTTACATTTTACGATATAAAGCAGCACGAAGGGTTTTTGCGCAACATGACCGTTCGCATTGCAACTACCGGCGAAATAATGGTAAACATTGTTTTTGGTTATGAAGATTCAGTTGCACGCAAGCGATTACTGGATTATGTATTACAAGAATTTCCTTCCATCACAACGCTGCTGTACACAATTAATCAAAAGCTGAACGACAGCCTCCATGGATTAGAACCTGTAACTTATTCCGGCAAAGGTTTCATCGTTGAAACGCTTGAAGATTTTCAATTTAAAATAAGTCCAAAATCTTTTTTTCAAACCAATACAAAACAAGCTGAAAAATTATACCAGATAACAAGAGCCTTCGCCGAACTTAATGGAACGCAAATAGTTTATGATTTATACTGCGGCACCGGCAGCATCGGAATTTTCTTAAGCAACCAAGCAAAAAAAATAATAGGTGTTGAAGCAGTGGAAGATGCGATAAAGGATGCCACGGAAAATGCTTTGCTTAACAACATACAGCACGCACAATTTTTTTGCGGCGATGTTATTACAATTTGCAACGATGAATTTTTCGCGCAACACGGAAACCCTGATGTTGTAATTACTGATCCACCACGGGCAGGAATGCATGAAAAGCTGGTGCAGAAATTACTTCAAATGGAATCGCCTGTTATTGTTTATGTGAGTTGCAATCCGGCTACACAAGCAAGAGATTTATCTTTACTGGGCGAAAAATATTCGGTCGAAAAAATTCAGCCTGTAGATATGTTTCCGCATACACATCATATAGAAAATGTAGTGCAACTGAAATTGAAGTAACCCTCATCTCTTTAGTGAGAACAGGAAAAACTATGATTCATTTTTTATAGGAAGTGCTCATACAAATTTTATAACAATCAAACTATCCGCTGATGCGGAATGGGGGGCTTACATGACAGAATTCAGACCAAGTAGATTTCAGATACTGCCCACAATCGTTAAGAACCTTATTATTATCAACACGCTGGTATTTTTAGCCGAGCAGTTGCCGGGACTTAGCGGTCAACTGTTTTATAATTTCGCATTACATTCATTTCAAAGCCCGTTGTTTAAACCGTGGCAATTGGTAACGCACATGTTCATGCACGACAACAGTAGCTTCCTTCATATTTTTATGAACATGTTTGCTTTGTGGATGTTTGGTTCTATTCTTGAAAATCTATGGGGACCTAAACGATTTCTTACTTTCTATATTATTTCAGGACTTGGCGCTGCATTGTGCCATCTTATTGTTTTGTATTTCGAAAATCAACACTTGGTTAATTTATATAATTCACTAAACCCTGCTTCTCCTTATTTTTTTGATAACCTTAATTCCTTTATTCAAAAATATAATACGAGAAGTGAAGGTTCTCTTACAATGGAATATGCCAGAGTGATTGTAAGCGATCATATAAATGAACCTACTATTGGCGCATCGGGCGCAGTTTTTGGATGTCTTGCCGCATTTGGTTATCTGTTCCCTAATACCTACGTATATTTTTATTTTTTTATTCCTGTTAAAGCAAAGTGGTTTGTGTTATTGTATGCCGGAGGAGAATTGTATGCAGCATTAAACAGCAGTGCCGGTGATAACGTGGCTCATGTTGCCCATCTTGGTGGCGCTTTAGCCGGATTTTTAATGGTCTATTTTTGGAACAAAAGAAACAGAAAAACGTTTTATTAAATGTAACTTGCTAATAATTCATTCAACAATTTTTTCGAGAAAAGATTATGTCAGTAATGCATAAAAACAGAAGGAACCCGATTTTGCTTGGACAAGATAATAATGCACTTACATGGCTTCTGATAGTGAACGCAGTGGTTTTTGTAGGAGTTAATTTTATCAAAATAGTTTATTTCCTTTCGTACGACACGCAAATGGAAGCATTGCAAAATTTTTATTTGCAAATACTAAACTGGTTTTCGCTTCCCGCCGATGCACATACACTTGCAACAAGACCGTGGACAGTTATAAGTTATATGTTCAGTCATGAAACTGTTTGGCAACTCATTGGCACATTATTATGGCTTTGGGCATTTGGTTATATTTTGCAAGACCTTACGGGCAACACCAAACTTATCCCGCTGTATTTATATGGTGGTTTAGCTGCGGCTCTCGTTTTTATTTTAACATGGAATCTCATTCCTCAATACAGAGCTGCTGCAAGCTCCGGACAACCATTGTTGGGAGGAGAGGCCGCAGTTATTGCCATAGCAATAGCAACAACAACACTTGCTCCGCGCTATAAACTTTTTCCGATGATTAGCGGAGGAATTCCTCTGTGGGTGCTTACCCTCTTATTCATCGCAATTGATTATGCCACTATTGCAACCAGTAACTTAAGCGTTGCAATAGCGCATCTTGCAAGCGGCATTGTCGGGTTCCTCTTTGGTCATCAACTCTCTAAAGGAAACGACTGGAGTTTATGGGTCGTGAATTTTGCCAACTGGATAAATGATCTTTTTAATCCTGAAAAAAAATACAGAAAAAAACCTGTTTCTGAACAAAGGCATTATCAAGCTACTCGAAAGCCTTTTGAAAAAACGCCTCGCGTAACACAGCAGAAGGTAGATGAACTGCTCGATAAAATAAACCAAGCAGGGTATCATTCACTTTCAGAAGAAGAAAAAGAATTTTTGAAGAAAGCAAGCCAGGAAGATATATGAAGCATCTGCCCGGGATGAAAAAAATAATTTCAACGGTATGGATTTTTATTTGTATTTGGGCAATTATTGTTTATGTTATTTCTTCCCTTAGCCCGTTTGTTCCTCCGTTAAGCTTCTCTTATATCAGCTTATTTGCTATTGGTTATCCTTATATACTTACTGCATTTATTTTATGTACTGTCATCGCCTTTTTTACTTTGCGCAAGGTGGCCTATTTAATGTTGATATTACTGCCGGTTGGTTACTTTAATTTTGTTACCACAGTTGCGCTTCGCAAAGCAGTTTTGTGGCAACCGCAAAGAGATTCAACTGCCCTACGTATAATGACGTGGAATGTCCAAGGTTTTGTAAATTATCTTCATCAAAAGGATACAAGAGCAGCCTACGTCTCTACAAGAACAGAGATGCTGGAAACTATTCACACTTATAACCCCGATATAATTTGCTTTCAGCAGTATCGAAATATTGAAAATGCGCAAAGGCGTAATTCAATTAAAAAACGACTGGATTCTTTAGGGTACAAATATTCTTTTTGTTCTAATGATGTGAGTGATAAAAAACCACGCAACTCAAAATCACGCGTTGAGACCGGTGTGGCTATTTATAGCAAACTGCCTTTGCTTGACAGCGCAAGAATGAATATTAACCATTCGGATAAAATTGAGAATTTTATTTACACTGATGTTCTTTTTAATAACAAACCGGTGAGAATTTTTACGGCACACCTTGAGTCGTTTGAAATTTATGCCGATACTACGCAGCCACGCTTTGACGATGACAATATTTATGAGATAACTTATAAAAAAAGGCATGCAGCCGAATACAGGGTTCGGGAGACAGAAATAATTCATCAGCGCGAGGTTGAAACTATCCGAAAAGTGATTAACACCAGCAATCACCCTGTAATTTATTGTGGCGATCTTAACATAACCCCAACATCGTACAATTACCATTATTTAAAAGGCAACAATTTGCAGGATGCTTTTCTTGCAAAAGGTTCGGGCATTGGAAATACGTTTTACAAAATCGGTCCTACCTTACGTATTGATGTATGCCTTGCTGATACCGCATTTCAGGTGATGCAATGCAAACGAATAAAAAAAGAATTATCCGATCATTTTCCTGTTGTTACCGATGTTAAGTGGAAAGAGTGAGGGCCAAACTATGTCGTAAATTTTTTATAAATCCCTTTGCAGATTACAATGAACTTTTATTTCAACTGAAAAATTAAAATCTCACTCCAGCCTCAACCTTCACAGGCAAATAATTTTCTCTTGGCGGAATAGGACAATTATAACCTTCTGCGTAAGCACAATAGGGATGATATGCAAGATTGAAATTAATCGTAATTGTATCTGTTTGAGGAATGGTAAGGTCTATGTATCGTCCGCCGCCGTATGTTTCTTTACCGCTTGTTGCATCCCGGAAAGGAATGAAAAGATAATTTCTGTATTTGCGTTGTGAACCAAGATCAATGGATTGATAAACATTTAGTTTATACTGTTTGCCCATCAAAATAAATTGTGCTTCGCCAAATTTCACATACTTTTTTGTTATGTTACCCGATGTGGGCATCGCAAAAATTTTTTCATTCGCAGTTCTTACAAACTTTGCCTTCACAACATATTGTAAATTGGCTGGAAAGAAATGAATGCCTTTAAAATTTTCTCTCTTCTGTTTTGGCAGTGGTGATGTTTCCGGATTTACGTACTCTTTATTCAAATCGTTTTGAAATTGTTTTATCTCTTTTATCACACCAGAATCGCTTTGCCCAAATGAAAGTTGTATGGCGCATAAAAGCAAAACAGAAACAATAAATCCCTTCATGAGTATTTTTTTACACGAATAAAGATAATTATTGTGCATTTTAGTTCAGAAAAGTTGTGCATATTATTTGCACTGTTTACATAAGAATCAAACCTTTCAATTATGGAAAAGAAAAAAAAGGGAGTGAGCGCCGCATTCGATAAGTTTTCTACAAAGGTCACCAAACTAACAGGTACTCCGGGAGCTTTTATTATTGCATTGGCTACACTAATTGTATGGGGCGTTACGGGCCCAATATTCAACTATTCCGATACATGGCAACTCGTAATCAATACAGGTACAACCATTATTACTTTTTTAATGGTATTTCTTATTCAGCAAACACAAAATAAAGACACACTTGCTCTTCAAATAAAATTGGATGAACTTATTGCAGCAAACAAAAATGCCAGCAACAGGCTTATAGACAGTGAAGACCTTACTGCTGAAGAACTTGAAGTGCTGAAGAATTATTATATCAAAATGTCCGAGAAAGCAAAGAAAGAAGAAACCTTTAGAAAAAAGCACTCAATAGAGGAAGAGAAAGGTGAAAAAAAACCTCATGTTACAGACAAAAAAGTAAATACAGACAAATCAAGGAAATCTTAGAATTTATTCTTCCACATCATGCTTTCGATTGGTTTATCTGGCTGGCTTCTATATTTCGCATTACTCTTTTGATTGTATTTTACTTCTATATCACCCTCCACAGGAAAATAAATTAATTGGCCAACAGGCATCCCCTTATAAACTTTTACAGGCTGCTTTACCGAAATTTCAAGAGTCCAATGCCCGCAAAAACCAACATCGCCTTTGCCAGCCGTTGCATGAATATCAATTCCCAAACGACCCGTAGATGACTTGCCTTCAAGAAAAGGAACATGTGCATGCGTTTCAGTATATTCATCGGTTACCCCCAAATAAAAAATGTGCGGATACAACACAAAACCTTCATCGGGAATTTCGAAGTATTCAATTTCGTTGTGTTTTTTTGCATCGAGAATATGTTCACGATACGTTGCCAGCCATTTGCCAAGATGCACATCATAGCTGTTGCTGCCAAGACATTCACGTGAATATGGTTGAATTTTTATTGTGCCTTTTTCTATCTCTTCAAGAATGCGTGTATCTGAAAGAATCATTGCGATTTACAATTTTGTTTTTATAGAGCCGGCTTTTGTTTTTTTTGGCATCGCCGGTTGTGTCACTCACTGCACCGTTCTGAACTTTTATCATCAACTATTACTCACGATTAACGATTCACGATTATTAATCACCATCAAATTTTCTTCAAATAAATCGTAAATCTGCAATCTAAAATTCATAATCTGAAATTGCCTTTGTTTTATCAACATAATATCAACGAAACTACAAAGCTGGCTATATGGAAAATAGAAGAAGATGAAAATTTTTTTCGTCAATATGTTCCATTGCAAAGAGAAATTACTCATCCGCATAAACGGTCGCAGCATTTAGCCGGGCGCTATTTGTTGAAATATCTTTTTCCCGATTTTCCTAATAAAGAAATTCTTATTGCTGATACCCGCAAGCCTTATCTCCCGAACGAACAATATCATTTTTCCATTTCACATTGTGGTGATTATGCCGCTGCAATCGTGAGCACCGACCACAGAGCGGGAATTGATATTGAAAAGCCGGTAGAGAAAGTTGCGAAGATAATGCACAAGTTTTTACACGAAAATGATTTGAAGAATATGAATGGGTTATTCCTTTATCACAACTCACCATTACAACTGCTCACAGTTATATGGAGCGCCAAAGAAGCTCTATACAAATGGTACAGTTTGGGTGAAGTGGATTTTAAAGAACACATGCAATTGAGCGGTGGCATTGTTTTTAGTGAAGACAAATTAGCATTGCCGTTTGTTTTTAAGAAATATGATGAATTGCCATTGATCATTCATGCAAAATTGTTTGATGAACTTGTGTTGAGTTGGGTGGTGACGAAGGATTTGTGATTGCCCTCAACTGTTTACTTTTGCGGAAATTTTTTTGAATGAATCTTATTGAAGAATTGCATTGGCGCGGACTTATCCGCGACATAATGCCGGGAACAGAAGATCAATTGCAAAAAGAAATGACCTCCGGTTATATCGGCTTTGACCCCACTGCCGATAGTCTGCATATTGGAAGTCTTGTGCCGATTATATTGCTTGTTCATTTTCAGAGAGCAGGTCATAAACCGTTTGCGTTGCTTGGTGGCGCAACGGGTATGGTCGGCGACCCCAGTGGCAAAAGCGAAGAAAGAAATTTATTGAGTGAAGAAGTGTTGCAAAAAAATCTTACAGGTGTAAGAAAACAACTTGAAAGGTTTTTGGATTTTGAGACATCAAAACCAAACAGCGCTGTAATGGTAAACAATTACGATTGGTTTAAGGAGATGGGTTTTCTTGCTTTCATCCGCGACGTTGGCAAGCATATTTCAGTGAATTACATGATGGCAAAAGATAGTGTGAAAAAACGTATTGAAGGTGAAGCAGGTTTAAGTTTTACAGAGTTTACTTACCAATTGATACAAGGTTACGATTTTTATTGGTTATATACGCATCACAACTGCAAACTGCAAATGGGTGGCAGCGACCAGTGGGGTAACATTACTACCGGCACCGAATTAATTCGTCGTAAGGCTGGAGGCGAAGCATACGCCTTTACTTGCCCTTTGCTTACAAAAGCAGACGGAACAAAATTTGGCAAAACAGAAAAAGGGAATGTATGGTTAGATGCCGATAAAACATCACCTTATGAATTTTACCAGTTTTGGCTAAGAGCTGCTGATGAAGATGCAAAAGAGTGGATAAAGATTTTCACCTTTCTTCCTCAAGACGAGATAAATAATTTGATAGATGAACATGAAAAAGAAGCTTCACAAAGATTATTACAAAAACGTCTTGCAAAAGAGCTTACCATATTTGTTCATGGCGAAGACGAGTTTAATAAGGCAATAGAAACAACCGAAAAATTATTTGCACACCAAAGCGAACCGGCAGAATTATTGAGCGAAGAAGACCTTGAAGGCATGGAAGGAGTAATAAAATTTAATTTAGCCGTTGATAAGATTACGCAAGGCATTGACGTGGTTTCTTTCCTTGCAGAATCAAACATTTTTCCAAGTAAAGGTGAAGCGCGAAAAATGGTGCAAAACGGCGGCGTAAGTATCAACAGAAAAAAAGTGGAAGATGTAAAAATGATGATTGATAATTCTATGTTACTTCATCAAAAATATTTGCTCGTGCAGAAGGGCAGAAAAAATTATTATCTCGGCAAGATAGCATAACGTAAGATTTTCATCAACATAGAAAAACCTTAGTTCTTCACATAGAGAGAATTCTAATAAAAAAGGCAGTAAGAAATTCAATCTCACTTCCTTTTTTATCTTTATTTTGTTAGCTGTATTTCGCCTAAATCAACTGTGCCATCTTCGGTTACTTGTATGCCATCTCGTACAACGTCTTTATAAGGGTCAATTGCATCAATATATACTTTGTAGATTCCTTGTTTTACGTTGGTTATTTCAAAAGTACCTTGGCTTACCGCAGCTTTTAAAGTATCGCCCGAAGACATTGCCCATACCTGTGAAGCGCCGTCGGCGGGAATTACCCTTCCTTTTATGGAAGCGCCTGCTAATATTGTGAAAGCAAACAATGTTGTTGCACACACAGCTACGCACAATAACCAAATCATTTTCTTTTTCATACAGAAACATTTACAACAAAGTACACGACTTTGCCTTTTAAAAATTTTGCAACTACTGTGCCAGCGGAAGGTTTACTCCACTAAAACATTCGTAATAAATGTGCATAACAAGTGCAAAAAGAGTGCAAAACAACAACATAATAAATTTGGGTTGTTTTATATACTATGACTACCTTTAATTTACATTGATGCGCAGGAAGTCCGAAAGGATGTACTGCAAATCAACAAAGCATCAGACGAGTAGATACGCAACTTCGGTTGTCTAAATACAAACTCTGATGCTTTTTTGTTTTAAAAATTGTATCTCCGCAAAAAAATTTTTTAACACCCTCCATTGATTTTACCTGTTAAATAAACGTAACTTTATACTCCTATGAGTAGCAGTAAATTCCCTTAGAAGACGAACTGCAACTCACGAAAGCATCGGGTTGGTAAGTACACGCTTTTGCGAAACACAACTTGGTGCTTTCTTTTTTAAATGGAAAAGTGAAGAGTATGCAAGTATTTTTTCTTTCCGGTTTAGGTGCTGATAAAACAGTGTTTCAATTACTCGACTTATCTTATTGCGAGCCTGTGTTTATAGACTGGCTGCCGCCTGAAAAAAATGAATCACTTCAGAATTATGCACTACGCTTAAAAGATAAATTTATACCGGATGATGCAACTATAATAGGTTTATCGTTCGGGGGCATGCTTGCCACAGAAATTGCAAAACAATTCCCTTCTGTAAAGCCGATTCTTATTTCAAGCGCTAAAACAAAATCAGAGTTACCCAGAATATATGCAACAGGGAAATTTTTTCCATTGCATCAGTGGTCGCCGCATAATTTGCAAAAGTGGTTTATGCAGCGCATTTATCGAATATTTGGAATTAACTCAAAAAAGGTTTTAAAAATATACGAAGAGATTATTCGCAACTCAAATCCTGCATTTAATATTTGGGCAGTAGATGCAATTCTTAACTGGAATAATTCCGATGTACCCAACAACATTGTGCATATTCATGGTACGCACGATTTGGTGTTGCCTTATAAATATATTCAATGTAATTATGCAGTAAAAAAAGGCGGACATCTTATGATTATGGAACAAGCAGAAATTTTATCAGAGTTTCTGCACAAAGTCATTACAAGCAATGAAATCAATTTTTCAACTCTTTCTTCATCAGATAATCAATCTGCTCTTCGGTACCCAGCATAAATACATGTTCACCAAAAATTTCAAAGCCACACTTCTCATAAAATCCTATAGCCTTTTCATTTTGGTTCCAAACGCCAAGCCATAACACATCATAACCTTCACTGCGAGCAAATTCAATTGCATGTTGAATCAATTTATAACCCAAACCTGTTCCGTGTAAATTCTTCTTAACGTAAATGCGTTCTAACTCGATGTTCTTTTTATCTTTTAAAGAAGCGTGTTGTTCAAACGGCGTTCTTAGTTTAACATAACCGGCAGGCGCATCATCCAGCATAGCAATAAAGAAGAAATTGTCGTTGCTGTTTAGTTCCTGCAAAAGCGTTTCCGTGTTGAAGTATTTTTCAATATACATCTGCATATTTTCAGGAGTGTTGTATGCAACGTACGTATCAGTAAACGTAGTTATACTTAGCTCCTGCAAAAGCGTAACGTCGTTTGCAGTTGCACGTTTAATAATCAAATTTATAGATTGCATCATTGATTATCCGGTGGTATGTTACAGGGTGGTTGTCCTTTTTGAGGTCCGCCGCCATCTTCTTTGCGTTTACAAATCGGCGGTAACATTTTATAAGAGTCGGGCTCAGCCTTTACGCTATCCGCATCAAAGCCGGCATTGTTAATCGCCGTGCGAATATAATCGAGCGTAATTCTGTCGGGCACATATTGTATGCGAATGTTACCTGCATTCATATTGATTGTCCACTTCACAATGCCTGCATCACCTGTAGGCCCCTTTTCTTTAAGCAAATAATTTTCCAATCTTTCCTTGCACGTCCAACATTTTAATTGAGGCACACTAATCGTTGCCCACTGCGCTTTTTGCTGCATCACTTGTGATTTTGATTGCAGCGCCATCAAAAACATTACAACGCCAATTGAAATTTTTTTCATAATGATTTTTTTATTTAGCCATGAGCTATGATCTGCGAGCTACGAGTTTTTTTCTCGAAGCTCATGCCTCGAAGCTCGAAGCTTGTTCAATAAAGTTCCGAATGTACAAGTGAGTGACACAACGGAAGCATAATAGTAATTCTTTAGCTCAGTTCAAAAAATTCGCTATGCTTCTTTTGGAACAACACCTGTCCAGTTTGCGGGGTCATTTCTCCACTGCAACAATACCTGCTCCATGCCTGCCGCAACAATACCCTTATCTAACGCAAGACTTATTAAAGCATTGTAATCGGTGAGTGAAATAAATGTGCAATTTTTTTCGACAAAGGCTTGCGCCGCAACTTCGAAACCGTAATTAAATATCGAGACCATCCCAACTACCTCGATGCCTGCATTGCGTAACACATCCACCACCTGCAAACTGCTTTTGCCTGTAGAAATAAGATCTTCAATAACTATCGTTTTTTGCGACTGCTGAAACGTGCCTTCGATTTGATTGACCAGCCCATGTTCCTTTGGTTTTGGGCGTACATAAATAAAAGGCAGCTTGAGTTGGTCGGCAGCCATCGCGCCCCATGCAATGCCCGCAGTAGCAACCCCTGCAAGCAAAGCAGCATCAGGAAAGTTTTCGAATATCACATTGCACATTTCACTCTTGATAAAATCTCGTATATATGGAAACGAGAGTACCTTGCGATTGTCGCAATAGATAGGACTTTTCCAACCGCTTGCCCATGTGAAAGGTGTGTCGGGACTTAATTTGACCGCTCCTGTTTGCAATAATTTTTCTGCAACCGCTTTTTCATTTGCTGACATGACAATGTTTTTAGCTTGAATGTTGATGCGAGAATGGCGAAGATAAGTTCTGTAAGCAAATTTTTTGAATGTAGATTGCGAGCGATTCATTGAAGAGTTTATGACAAAAAAAATTGTTCACAAATGAGTAAGAAAAAAATTTTGGCTGCGGGAGGTTTGGTCACAAACGACAAGAACGAATTATTAATGATGTTTCGCCGCGGGAAATGGGATTTACCCAAAGGAAAATTAGATGAAGGTGAATCGCTTGAAAGCTGTGCCGTTCGTGAGGTTCAGGAAGAAACGGGATTAAAAGATTTGGAATTAGGAAGTTTGGTTGGAGTCACTTATCATGAATACTTTGATAAATATTCTGATGCAGAAGTAATTAAAGAAACACACTGGTTTGCGATGAAAGCAAAAGGAGAACACAAGCTGATTCCTCAAACAGAAGAAGATATTGAGAAAATTATCTGGGCAAATGAAGTTGCTATAAAAGAATGTTCGAAAAACACTTACCGTAACATTGAAGAAATAATTGAAAAGTTTTCGAAGAGAAAGCAGTGAAATACTTATAACAACTTTCTATGTGCACCTATGTTTCTATATGCCCTATGTGGTAAAAAACAACTTATCTTCATTTAATGCAACACCTACTGCTGCTTCACGGAGCAATCGGCTCAAAAGAACAACTGCAAGATTTGGCAAATTTGATGGAACGCGATTTCAACGTTCGCCTGTTAAATTTTGCAGGACACGGCGGAGAAATTATTCCAGATTCAACTTTTTCAATTCAATCATTTGCACAGGAAGTGCTTGATTATATGCAGCAACATAATATTGAACAAGCAAACATTTTTGGCTACAGCATGGGTGGTTATGTAGGTATGTACATTGCAAAATATTTCACTCAAAAAATTAAAAAGCTTGTTACGCTTGCAACGAAATTTTATTGGGATGAAGAAACTGCTGCCAAAGAAATAAAGATGCTTGATGCTGCAACTATTCAACAAAGGGTTCCTGGGTTTGCAGATGAATTGGCAAAAAGACATTCTCCCAATAATTGGAAAATTGTTTTACAAAAATCAGCAGAGATGCTTTTAAATCTTGGCAACAACAATGTTTTAAAAACAGAAGACTATGTTGATATTACAACACAATGTTTAATTATGCTTGGCGATAGAGATAAAATGGTAACGCTTGATGAAACGCTTAACGTTTATAAACAATTAAGTAACGCGCAATTGTGTATTTTGCCAAACACACATCATCCTATTGAACGAGTGGATAAACATTTGGTTGCTTTCTTAATGCAGAGATTTTTGAAGTCGTAGAAGTTTTATTTGTTGCATGGAAAATATTCTTTCATCAGCACAGTAGCTCATCAGCACATTAGCATATTTACTTTAGTTTCTCTCTTTCTTTTTTCGGCAGTGATTGAACAACCAGTTCATAAGAATCATCAATCATTTCTTTCAATAATTTTTGAGGTATGCTGCCATCAACAATAACGGTATTCCAGTGTTTCTTGTTCATGTGATAGCCCGGTTGAATGGCATCGTATTGTTCGCGCAGCTCGATTGCTTTATCGGGCTCACACTTTGCGTTGAACTGTAAAGGCGAATCGTACAAACCTGTAAGCAAAAACATTTTACCACCAACTTTAAATACAAGTGTTGATTCACCAAAAGGAAATTCTTCTGTAACACCTTTTTTTGATAAGCAGTATTGGCGCAATGTTTCAATATCCATTAGATAAAGATAAGCAGCATTAAAGTTTTGCCACAAAGACATAAAAATGTATCTATAAGAATTTATGTGTTGGCGGAATTAAGCTGAATAGAATTGTTGCAGTAAAAGAGTGCGACGCAAGGGACGATTCATAGTAGCAGTTAAGTTTGGCTTATAAAAATTCTTTAAACATTGCTTACATTTATAAGCCAATGCTATTGCTATGAGAAGAAATATTTTGTTGCTGTTGCTGCTCCCATCTTTTATTACAAAAGCACAAACTTTCAGAATAAAGATTGCTGATTCTTTAAAACAGCCGGTGCTTGATGGAAGATTGTTGTTATTGCTTTCAAACAATAATAAGAGTGAGCCGCGTTTTCAAATCAATGATGCATTGAACACGCAAATGGTATTTGGCGAAGATGTGGAGAACTGGCAACCCGGAACATCACAATTAGTGGATGTGCACGCTTTTGGTTATCCCATTGAAAGATTAAATGATGTAGCCGCCGGCGATTATTATGTGCAGGCACTCTTGCATAAATATGAAACGTTTCATTTGAAAACAGGACAAACAGTGAAACTGGCCATGGATAGAGGCGAAGGTCAACATTGGAATTTAGCGCCGGGTAACATTTATTCAACGCCTGTAAAAATTCATTTTGACCCGAATGCTTCTAATGAAATAGAAATTACAATTGATAAAATTATTCCGCCGATAAAAGAACCCGCGGACACGAAATATATCAAGCACATAAAAATTCAAAGCAAGCTGCTTACAGAATTTTGGGGCAGACCGATGTATCTTGGTGCACACGTGCTTTTGCCCGAAGGTTTCGATGAACATCCCAAAGTAAAATATCCCCTTGCAATTTTTCACGGACATTTTCCTTCTGATTTCAGCGGCTTTCGCACAACGCCACCTGATGAAAATTTAAAACCCGATACAAGCGACCGTTTTCATATAACAGGTTATAATAAAATTCAGCAACAGGAAGCATACAATTTTTATAAAGAATGGACTGGAAAAAATTTTCCAAGAGTAATTGCGGTGGAAATGCAACATGCCAATCCTTACTACGATGATTCTTATGCAGTAAATTCAGAAAATCTTGGGCCTTATGGAGATGCCCTTACTTATGAATTAATTCCTGAAATTGAAAAACGTTTTCGCGGCATTGGAAAAGGTTGGGCGAGATTTATGTATGGCGGTTCAACAGGCGGATGGGAAGTGCTGGCTGCGCAAGTGTTTTATCCTGATGAATACAATGGTTGTTATGCTGCTTGTCCAGACCCGATTGATTTTCACCATTACACTACCATTAATATTTACAACGACAAGAATGCATATTATGATGAGACTGATTTCAAAAAAGTATTTCGTCCGGGGCATAGGGATTATCTTGGTCATATAAATGCGACCGTTGAGCAAATGAATCACCGAGAACTTGCATTAGGAACACGAAGCAGAAGCGGCGACCAGTTTGATATTTGGGAAGCAGTGTTCTCACCAAGGGATGCCGATGGTTATCCAAAAAGGATATACGATAAATACACCGGTGTTATTGATTCTGCTGTTGCAAACTATTGGAAAGAACATTTCGATCTTACATACATTATTCAAAGAGATTGGTCGAAGCTTGGTGATAAGTTGAAAAGCAAGATTCATATTTATGTGGGTGACATGGATAATTATTACCTCAACAATGCTGTGTATTCGGCAGAAGATGTGTTGAAGAAATTACAGAATCCAAATTGCAATTGCGAAATAGACTATGGCGACAGAGCAGAGCATTGCTGGAATGGTGACCATGCACAACCGAATTACATGAGCCGCTTGCATTATCATCAAATGTTTATAAAAAAGTGGGCGGAAGAAGTAAACACAAGAGCGCCGAAAGGAGTGGATTTAACTTCGTGGAGATATTAGATTCCGTAAGGTGCGGAAGGAGTAGAACGCTTACGTTACTATTTTTCTAAAGTTAGAATTGTAACAAATTCATCTATTTTTAAGATTCTATGTTGGGGTAGATGTAAATTTTTTCAGGATGTTGAAATGTTTATCGTTTGTAACTAAATGATGAACTCCGCCCGAGTAATATGCATCAACAAATTTATTATCATCTAAATCTGCAATAATTAATTCACTTGCAAATAAGCGTTCAGTTTTGATTACATTAGACAAGTTGTAGAGAGCATTAATAAAATTTACAGCGGTAGTCTCATCAAATTTTCTATCAATCGCTCCTCATATTCTAACAAGATTTCATTGGTTACCACCAATTCATATTGTCTATTCATTAGGGCATCAATAATAATGCTGTAAGGAGAGAAACGTGAAATAGAAGCTAAAACAATATTGGTATCTAAAACGACGCGCATTCATTAGTCTCTTTCCAGCCATTTGTTAATTGTGGTTTCGTTATATCTCTTCCCCTGCCAAACGTTATCGGCAGAATTTCTTGCTTTGCTCATGAAATAATCAGCCAATAATTTTTTTATATCAGCTAATTCATTCATACCAATCCTATAATCTTTGAATAACCTCAATAACTCTAATTGTGCATCGTTGAACGCCGGTTGTACATCAGATGACATAATTGTTTTTTGATTGTATGCAATTTAGTAAAAAATATAGCGGTAGGTATAAGTTAAAATTTTAATCCGAGTTTAGCAAAACAAAAAGCCGGTAACAGAGGATTACCGGCTCTATTCACATCACAAATAAAATCCCTACAACAACCCTTTACTCATCAAATACTCTGCGATTTGAATAGCATTGGTTGCAGCGCCTTTGCGAAGGTTATCACTCACTATCCACATGTTTAAAGTATTGGGTTGCGTTTCATCGCGGCGCAATCTTCCAACAAAAACATCATCGCGTTCATGTGCACAAAGCGGCATAGGGTACAATTGTTTTGACGGGTCATCCTGCACCACAACGCCCGGCGCTTCACGCAACAATTGTTTTACTTCATCCAAATCAAAATCTTTTTCAAACTCAACATTCACGCTTTCACTGTGACCGCCGATTACCGGAATGCGTACAGTAGTTGCTGTAACACGAATAGAATCATCACGCATTATCTTCTTTGTTTCGTTCACCATTTTCATTTCTTCTTTTGTGTAGCCGTTATCGAGAAAAACATCAATTTGAGGAATTACATTCAAATCAATTTGATATTTGTACGCCATTTCACCTTCAATGCCTTTTCTTTCATTGAACAATTGGTCAACCGCTTCCTTTCCCGTACCGGTAACGCTTTGATACGTGCTTACCACAATTCTTTTTACTTTATATTTTTTATGCAGCGGATTCAATGCAACCACCATTTGAATGGTTGAGCAGTTAGGGTTTGCAATAATTTTATCTTCGGCAGTTAGTACATCGGCATTCAATTCTGGTACAACTAATTTTTTTGTTGGATCCATTCTCCATGCGCTTGAGTTGTCAATAACAGTAATGCCCGCTTCCGCGAATTTTGGCGCCCACTCCAGAGAAGTGTTGCCGCCGGCAGAGAAAATAGCAACAGAAGGTTTTGCATCAATGGCGTCGGTTATGCTCACGACCGTATACTTCTTGTTCTTAAATTCTACTTCCTTGCCAACAGATTTTTCACTTGCTACCGGGATTAATTCAGTTACCGGAAAATTTCTTTCAGCCAATACCTGTAACATTTTTGAGCCAACCAAACCTGTAGCTCCTACTACTGCTACTTTCATAGATACCCTCCTAAATCCTCCTAAAGGGAGGACTTTTTAAAATTGATTTTTAAAATTGTTTAATGAATATGTCTTTAATTTTTATGAGATAAGTTAATACCACTATTTCTCGTGCCTTGCGTCGCACTCTTGTGCGTTTTGTAATTCTTTTCATAAAGGGTCTTAACTAAAAAGCCTTCCCATTTTGAGGAAGGCTTTCAGTTATATTATTCAATATACAAGTGTTAAGCAACTTCCCCGTTTGAGAAAATCTTTTTTGTGCACTTTGTATGTTTCTTTATTTGGTTCATTGCGGTTGCGAAAGTAATTCTGAAAAAGATTTATACCAAAACTTTTTGTGAGTGAATAAACGCACATTCATTAGTTGAATAAAAAACCTATTCTTCTTTGTTTGTTCGTAACTGATTGGCATTGGTTTATTGAATACAGATTGTAGTATTCGTTGAGAGCTTAAAGAAAGTATCTGAGAAAAAATGTGCTGTCCGACAAAATTTGTACTTTGGTTCAGAGTTTTTTTGGTGTGGTAATCGGAAAACTATAAAAAAAGGGCGGCTTTTAGGCCGCCCTTTCAACTTTACTCGGACAATAGTGATTTTTTATAGTAAACACAGATTAAGATAGCCCACTAATTCGAATAATTTTTTTTTGACTTGTTTGAGTCAGGCGAATGCGCAGCAGTTTTTCATGTTCCCGTCGTTTCAGCCGATACATCAGGCACTTTATCTCTTCTGCTTTCTGTTGAACATTTCAAAACATCTGCAAGCTCTTTCACGTTCTTATAATAATAACTCTAACATTGTATCTCATCATTCCATAATTTGCTTGCATGAAAAATATACCGCTTAAAACCTTGCTTATTCATTTTCTTTTATTCATTCTGCTAAACGTTGCATTTTCCCAAAAAGATTTAGACAGTATTTTGCCAGTTCGTGGTTTTTGTATCGGTGCTCCTTCTGCCGATAAAGTTGATGCTTTTGTAAAGTTTATTAATGAGGAATTAGCGCCTCGTAAGGTAAATACATTGATTGTGCGTATAGATTATAATTATCAATTTGAAACTCATCCCGAGTTAAGAGAAGATAACAGTCTCTCAAAAGCCGATGCTAAAAAGATGGTTGCTGCATGTAAGAAAAACCATATTCGCATTATTCCACAGATAAATTTATTGGGACATCAATCATGGGCCAATAAACCCAATAAGTTGCTGATTGCATATCCGCAATTTGATGAAACGCCGTGGGTAAATATGCCCGAAAACTATGAATGGCCAAATTCGGATAAACTGTACTGTAAAAGTTATTGCCCTTTACATCCCGATGTACACAAAGTTGTGTTTGATGCTGTTGATGAAGTGTGCGATGCATTTGAAACCGACGCCTTTCATGCAGGTATGGACGAAGTGTTTTATTTGGGTGAAGATAAATGCCCACGATGTTCAGGAAGAGATAAAGCAGAATTGTTTGCAAATGAAGTTCGCGTAATAAGAGATCATCTTGCACAAAAGAACAGGCAACTATGGATGTGGGGCGACAGATTTCTCGACGGCAAAACAACTGGTCTGGGCATGTGGGAAGCAAGTTATAACAATACGTACCGTGCCATAGACATGATTCCAAAAGATGTTGTTATCTGCGATTGGCACTATGAACGCGCTGATAAAACACCCGTTTATTTTGCAATGAAGGGATTGAATGTAATAACATGCCCGTGGCAAAATCCTTCTCTTGCAATAATACAAACAGATGACATGATTAATTTCAGATTGCAATCAAGCAAGGAGATGCAACCACACTTCTACGGAATGATGCAAACGGTATGGAGCCCTGCCAGCGATTTTCTTGACGGTTTCTACGGAAATAAGAAAGATGAAAATGGCGGAAATAATACCGCATGGGATTGTTTTAGGGCAATGTATAAGAAGATTGATAAGTTGTAATGAGTGTTTAGAAGTGGAAGAGCTGAAGGTTAAGAGGTTGAGAGGTTAAGGTTGAGAAGGTCACGTATCAAATAAAACACTCCTAATAAACCAATAAACCAATTAACTAATAAACTAATAAACCAGTTAACTCAAATCAACATGCTTCGATCTCAATGGTCGTCCAAAAAATATCGGTGCATGATTATCGAAATCTTCTGTTGAGTCTGTTGTATAAAATGTAAGCGTTCTGTTTTTGGTTAGCCTTTTTTCCATTTCGGGATGACGGTGTAAATAATCTCCAAGACTTACAGCAACTATCTCACCTTGACTAAGCAGTGTTATATCAACAGGAGTATATTCTGTTATCTTTTTAAGTAACACTGGATAATGTGTGCAGGCAAGTAAAATAGTATCAATTCTTGGTTCCCTTTTTAAAAGTTGATGAATGTTCTTTTTAATAAAGAAATCTGCACCATGACCTTCATATTCGTTATTCTCCACAAGTGGAACCCACATAGGACATGGTTCCTGAATCACATCAACATCAGGGTAAAATTTTTTTATCTCGATAACATAAGATTGAGATTGAACGGTACCATTGGTAGCGAGCACGCCTACTTTGTTGCTCTTAGTGTATTGACCAATAATTTCTGTGGTAGGTCTTATTACGCCCAACACTCTTCTGTCTGCGGCTATCACCGGCAAATCGGTTTGTTGAATGGTACGCAAAGCCTTTGCTGATGCGGTGTTACATGCGAGCACTACCAGCGGGCATCCTTGCTCAAAAAACCATTTAACGCACTGCAATGTATAATGATATACGGTTGTAAAAGAGCGGTTGCCGTATGGCGCTCTGGCGTTGTCGCCCAAATAAATGTAATCGTATCGAGGAAGTTTTGCTACTATTTCTCTTAAAACGGTTAGCCCTCCGTAGCCGGAGTCAAAAACCCCTATAGGTCCCTCCATAATGGATGTTTATTCTAAAAATGAAATTACATGAAGCTAAGATATGCAGTGTTATTTTAATAAATTTTTTTGGGGACGGACTTCAGTTCTTTATTCAGCTTTCGTTGTGTCATCCATCCCGATTTTAGTTGTGGACTCACTTGTACACTTTGAACTTTACTCAGGGGTAGAGATCGAATATAAAGCGGCGCAGAAAATTTAAAGTGTTGTTACCCGACAAGGATTCGAACCTTGACTATCAGAGCCAGAATCTGACGTACTACCATTATACTATCGGGCAATGGGCGTGCAATTTAAAAACTGATTGTTTATTTGCAAAAGTTTTTGATGTTAATTATCACTCTTTGCATCTTCTCATGAGTACGTATCCAAATACTGTAATAATTGTTGCAGGTCCTACTGCTTCGGGTAAAACAGCCTTATCACTGCAACTGGCAGAGCATTTTAAAACGAGTATTATTTCTGCTGACTCACGCCAATGCTTTAAAGAATTAAATATTGGTGTTGCAAAACCAACAGAAGAAGAACTGCGGCGCATCAAACATTATTTTGTTAACTCTCATTCAATCTTTGATAATGTAACAGCTCAAACATTTGAGCAGTATGCTTTGCAAGCTGCAGATGAAACCTTTCAAAACAACAAATATGCTGTAATGGTTGGTGGTACAGGTTTATACATAAAAGCTTTTTGTGAAGGTTTAGATGAAATTCCTGAAGTGAATGAAGCAATAAGAAAAAAAATTATTGATGACTATAATAGTTATGGATTAACATGGCTTCAAAAAGAAGTGCAACAGAAAGACCCTGAATTCTGGAATGTTGGTGAGCAAAAAAATTCACAACGTTTAATGCGAGCACTTGAAGTAATAGAGAGTACAGGCAAATCAATAACTGCTTTCAGAACCAAAATAAAAAAGGAACGTCCTTTTAATATCATCAAGGTCGGTATAAAAAATTCGCAAGAACAATTGCATAAAAATATTAATGAACGAGTTGATAAAATGATTCAGCAAGGTTTAGCAGAAGAAGCAGCATCATTGTTGCCATATAAAAATTTGAATGCTTTGCAAACAGTCGGTTATAAAGAATTCTTTGAATATCTTGAGGGAAAAATATCTATGGATGAAGCTATCAACCAAATAAAACACAACACAAGACAATATGCCAAAAGACAGCTTACGTGGTTTAAAAAAGATAAAAGTATTTACTGGATAGACGCAGCAGATATTTCTTTAGTTGTGTCATTAATAAGTTAAATATGTCCATAAGAAAGGAAACACGATTGCTCCATTACGTGTTTATTGTGTCATTTAAACGCAATGGAAAAAATGCACATTTACTTTATTCAAAAAAAATTTTAAAACTTTTTGCTGTTATAAAAAAATTAATTCTATAATTTTAACAGTCCCAATTTTTTCAAACAACCATAACACGCCGCTTATGAGACAAAAACTCGATTGCTTGGCTGTACGCGTATGTGCAGCCTTATTCTTCATGTTTATTTCCGGAACATTATTCGCTCAAAAAGCTGTAACAGGTACGGTTACAAATGCAGCAACCAATCAACCGATACCTTCGGCAACAGTAACTGTAAAAGGAACAAACATTGGTGCTGCAACAGATCCCACCGGAAAATTTTCTATCAATGTACCGGCGGGAAAAAACACCTTGGTCGTTTCTTCCGTTGGATTTACTGATCAGGAGGTAGATATTTCCTCATCCACTACTGTAACAGTTTCTCTAAGAGAACGAGTTTCTTCTTTGGATGAAATTGTTGTAACTGGTTACACCGCTCAAAAAAAGAAAGATATTACAGGGTCGGTAGCTGTTGTAAACGTAAACAACTTGAAAGCTGTGCCGGGCGGTACCACAGAATCGCTATTACAAGGACAGGCATCAGGTATTACTGTTATTAATTCCGGATCGCCAGGTGGTGGAAGCAATGTTCGTATTCGCGGTATCACTTCTCTCGGCAGTGCAGATCCCTTGATTATTGTTGATGGTGTTCAGGGCAGTTTACATGATCTTAATCCCTACGACGTTGAATCTATTCAAGTATTAAAAGATGCAGGCGCTGCAGCAATTTATGGTATTCAGGGTTCAAACGGAGTTATTATTGTTACTACAAAAAAAGGAAGAGGTAAATCTAAAATTAATTATGATGCTTATGTTGGAACACAACGTCCTTTAAAAAACGGTTTTGATCTTGCCAATACTCAAGAATACGCTAATGCGATTTGGGCGCAATCAGTAGGCTCAGGTGCCCCATATACTGAGGCTAATCCACATTCTCAGTTTGGTTACGGACCTACGCCTACTATTCCTGATTATATTACACCTGCCGGAGCTATGGAAGGTGATCCTGGCACAGATCCTGCTGATTATCTGTTCGATCCCGGACAAGGAGATGATAATAGAATTGCAAAGGCAAGCGTACCGGGAACCGATTGGTTTCATGAAATATTTAAACCTGCATTGATTCAGAGCCATACGCTTTCTGCAAGTGGCAGCACCGAAAAATCAAATTACTTTTTCTCTGTGAATTATTTTAATCAGGAAGGCACTTTAATCAATACTTACCTGAGGCGTTATTCCGCCCGAATAAATACTTTGTTTAATGTAAAAAATAATATCAGATTCGGTGAAAATGCTTATGTGTTTTACAGACAAAATCCACAGATAAATGGTAGCAATCAAAATGAAGGTAATTCAATTTCAAATACATATCGTGAACCTCCCATCATACCGATTTACGATATAATGGGCAACTACGCAGGTACGGGATCTGGTGGTTTAAGTAATGCAGGAAATCCTGTGGCACAACAGCAAAGAACGGCTAACAATAAAGGAAACGACTGGCAGGTAAACGGAAATGTATTTGCAGAATTGGATTTTCTTAAACATTTTACCGCCAAAACAAGCTTTGGAGGAACATTTGATAATTACTATTATTATAATTTCACTTATACAGCATACGAAGCTGCGGAGGGAAATACTAATCCTAATGCATTTACCGAAGGAGCAGGCTATAACAGCCTATGGCAATGGACAAACACCCTTAGCTACAGTAATATTTTTGGAAAACATTCTTTAAAACTTTTAGGCGGTTCAGAAGCAAAGAGAGTGTACAATAGACAAATCGCCGCAGGCAGAAGCAATTACTATACAGATAACCCTAATTATTGGACATTAAATACAGGTGATCCCGGAGCGCAAAGTAATAACGGGGCCTCCCCTTATCAGCTTGCATTATTTTCTCTTTTTGGAAGACTTGATTATTCTTTCGGTGATAAATATCTTGTAAGCGGAACAATAAGAAATGATGGCGCTTCTGTATTTGCAAAAGGGAAGCGTTATGGTACTTTCCCTTCTGTAACATTAGGCTGGCGAATTTCACAGGAAGAATTTCTCAAAAATGTTACATGGATAAATGAATTAAAACTAAGAGGTGGATGGGGAAAGCTTGGTTCTATCAGTAATATCAACGCTACAAATCCCTTTAGTTTGTATGCATCTGGTGTAGGATATTCGTATTATCCTCTTGCGGGTCAAAATAGCGGAAGTGTTAACCAGGGATTTTATCTAAGTCAATTCGGAAACGAGAATACTACATGGGAAGAAGATATAATTACCAATGTGGGATTTGATGTCACTATTTTAAAGAATAAACTTGAATTCTCTGTTGAATGGTATAAAAAAGCAATAAGCGGGCTACTCTATCCTTTGCAATTCCAGATTGGAAACTTTATCGGAGGGGCAAGCGCTCCTTTTATTAATGCAGGAGATATTCAAAATACCGGGATAGATTTTTCAGGCACTTATCATGCAACTATAAGCAAGGACTTCAAACTCGATATTACAGCAACAGTAACTTCTTATAAGAGTAAGGTAGTCAGCTTGCCTGCGGGGTACAAATATGTTGACCAAAATAGTGCTGGCTCAACTCGTATCGGGGCATTTGTTCGCACACAGCCCGGACAACCTATTGGCGCTTTCTTTGGTTACAAAGTAATTGGGTTTTTCCAAAATGCTGACGATGTTTCTAAATCCCCTACACAGGACGGAGCAGCACCAGGCCGTTTCAAATATGCTGATATAGATAACAATGGTAAGATAGATGACAATGACAGAACTTTCTTCGGAAATCCTAATCCGGATTTCACTTATGGTTTAAATATAGCTGCGTCTTACAAAAATTTTGATTTTTCAGCTTTCTTCTATGGGTCACATGGCAATGATGTTATTAACCAAATCAAATACTGGACAGACTTTCCGCAAGTATTTGGTGGTAACGTAAGTAAGGATGCTGTCTATAATTCGGTGCGGCTTGTTAATTCACAGACCGGTCAACCTACCAGCGTAAATGATCCGCTTGCACAGGTTTCAAATCCCGGCGCTACTGTACCTGTGTTAGAACAATCACCCAGTTTCAGTACAACCACTGTTGTTAGTTCTTATTATTTGGAGAATGGTTCTTTTCTGAAGTGTAAACAAATGCAGCTTGGCTATACCATACCTACATCAGTTTTGAGACGTTTGGGAATTGACAAATTTCGCATTTACGTACAGGCTGCGAACCTTTTCACCATTACCAAATACACGGGTCTTGATCCTGAATTGCAAGGCTCAGATTTAACGAATAACTCGAATTTTGGAATTGATTTCGGAAACTATCCTGCAAATCAAAAAATGTATAATGTAGGTGTAAATGTGACATTCTAATTTAATCAGCCTTTAAATTAATCTCGTATGAAAAAATTAAGATATAAATACTTACTTCCTGCTATATTAGGAGTTGTTACTACTATAGCTGCGTGTAATAAATTTCTTGAAAAAACTCCGGTTGGTACATTAAGCCCTTCAACTGTATATAATAAAAACGGCGTAGGCGCATTATTAATCGGAGCCTATTCGCTGCTTGATGGTGAGGGCGGTAATGGAAGCGGCTGGGGTTCGGCTGCGTCGAATTGGGTATATGGCAGTGTTTGCGCTGATGATGCTTATAAAGGTTCAACACCTTCCGACCAGGGTGACATCTTTCCTCTTGAAATTTGGACGGCCACCGCTACCAATCCTTATCCAGCCGGTAAATGGGCTCTGTGTTATGACGGTGTGCAAAGGTGCAATGAGGTATTAAGGGTAATTCCCCTGGCAACTGATCTTACTGCCGAAGAAGCCGCAGAAATTACTGGCGAGGCAAGATTCTTAAGAGGTCATTATCACTTCGAGTTAAAAAAGGTTTTTGGTAATGTTCCTTTTATTTCTGAAACAGTAGTTGCCACAACAACACCGGCGGAGGTTTCGAATGTTGACGGTTCGGGAAATTATGTTGATATCTGGCCTCAAATAGAACAAGACTTTCAATTTGCAGTAGATAATCTTCCTGAAACGCAAACAGAAATTGGAAGAATTAATAGTTGGGGCGCGATGGCGTTTCTTGCCAAAGCATACATGTTTGAGCATAAATACACAGAAGCGAAACAATTATTAGATCAAATAATTGCAAATGGAAAAACAACAGGTGGCGTTAAATATGCTCTCGTTTCTAACTATTACGATAATTTCAATCCTGCAACACAGAATAATTCAGAAACAGTTTTTGCCGCCCAAATGTCAGTAAATGATGGATCTGCGAACGCTCAAAACAATGGTCAGGGCGTTTCTAACGGCAATTATGGGGATGTTTTAAATTTCCCGTATAACAACGGACCAGGTGCTTGCTGTGGATTTTTCAATCCATCTCAAAGTTTGGCTAACGCTTACAAGACAGGCGCAAATGGATTACCTCTTCTTGATGGTAGCTATAATGTTGGTAGTGCTGTTAGTGCTCATACAAGTCCATATACCGGGACGCTTGATCCAAGAATTGATATGGTGATGGGAAGACCGGGAATTCCTTTCTTGGATTGGGGTGTTATACCTGCTGATGATTCTTGGATTAGAAATGACCAGGGTCCAAATGGAAGATTTGTACCCAAAAAGAATGTGTACTCTAAAAGTCAGCAAGGTTCTTTAAGCAGTACTGAAAATTATTGGGCAAACAGACAGCTTACTGCAAACGATGTAAATCTTATTCGTTATTCTGATGTTTTGTTATGGGCGGCCGAATGTGAAGTGCAAGTTGGGGATCCCAATAAAGCGTTGGATTATGTAAACCAAGTTCGTAACAGAGTCGCAAATAATAGCGATACATGGGTTAAAAACGAAGACGGTACCGCAAATGCTTCAAATTATTCAATTAAACCTTATCCCGCAGGTGCTTTTAGCGATAAAACTTATGCGATGAATGCTGTAATGTTTGAAAGAAGATTAGAACTTGCACTGGAAGGACATCGTTTCTTTGATCTTGTTCGTTGGGGAACTGCTAAACAGGTGTTAGATGCTTATGCTGCTTACGAAAAGCAGATTAAGAATTGTTATGTTTACTTTGAAACCCGTACTTTCACTCAGAACAAAAATGAATATTTCCCAATTCCACAAGGTCAAATTGATGCTTTAAATGCCAATGGAGAAACTAATTTAAAGCAGAATCCGGGCTATTAAAAAAATAACTCTATATTTAAAAAAGAGAGACACATTTTCTGCCTCTCTTTTTTTATTGCATGTTATTAATAATGAGCGAGCACTATAATAATAGCAAGGTGATTTACACGGCTCTTGGATTTTAATATTGAAGCACTTCTACCTTATCATTATTCTTTGTAAGAATAGCTAATTTTTTAGCGCCACATTTCAGAGAAGTAATGTCTCTGACGGCTCCTTTGATACAAAGATTTGAATAAAGCATACGCACATTTATGAAATTCCCTGTTCCATCACCTTTTAATAGCGTTCCATAGCTTGCATCGTTAATCCCTATCTCGGGCTTGCATTGATAAAAATTACCTCCCAGTAAAATATCCTCTTTACCGTCTTTATCAAAGTCATCCACCTCTATTCCATATACCGGTGAAAATTGCGCTTCTACAGGTAATTCCTTTAAGATAAACCCCCCATGTGTATCATTAATGAGTAAGCTTGATTGCATTAGATATGCATTTAGCTTAAGAGCTTTGCTTAACTGCTCAGGAACAAAAATATTTTGCATTGTTTTTTCAGCGTAATCTTTATAACGAAAAAATTTCTTTTTCAGCGAAGGAAGCATTGACACAAGATCATGTCTCAATATCAAGGGATATTGATTACCCCCATTGTAAGCACATAGAATTTGTTTCATTGATCCATATCCATCAAAATCGCTAATGTACATGCTGACAGGTTTTTCAATAGACGCTTTAATTCTTGAATTCAATCCATGATTACCTGCAACAACATCAGGATAACCATCATTATTTATGTCGCATATCTTAAGTCTATTCCACCAGCCGTTGCTGTGTGTAAAATGGATTGCTGTTGTTATTTCTTTTAATTTTCCTCTTTCATTATGAAATATTCTCAACGGCATAAACTCACCCGCTATTATTAAATCAGGGCTGCCATCGCGGTCATAATCGAACCATTTTGCATCAGTTATCATTCCCGTAGAATCCAATACAGGTGCAATCTGCTCAGTTACATCGGAAAATTTTCCCTTACCGTTATTTTGGAGAATATATCCTTTGCATGGATAGCCATACTTTTCCGGTTGCATTCTTACTCCAACAAATAAATCCATATCACCATCCTCGTCAAAATCGGCAGCATCTACACACGAACTGTTTTCAGATAATTTTTTTGAAGGAAGTGCATCAGCTGATTTTGAAAAATTTCCTTTGCCATCATTAATGTACAGCCGGTCGTTTAAATCAGAATCATTTCTTTCATTTCCACCACTGCAAACAAACAAATCAAGATCTTTGTCGCCATCTGCATCAAAAAATAGACATCCTTCGTCTTCATATATATCGTCTTTATTAAAGAGTAGTTGGTTTGTTTGAATGAAATTTCCACTTTTTGTTTGAGTAAATAAAGCGCCGGCTTGTCCTTTTGCACCACCTATGTATATGTCTTCTAAACTATCACCATTTACATCGCCTTTTGCAATTTTTGGTCCTTCAGTAGAATGCATGTAAAACAAAAGCCTTTCTTCATCAAAATCATCATAGTCATCTTCTCTGTGAATAAAATTTATTCCATAATTGGTATTCGAATTAGTAAAAATGCAACTTTTCGGTCGCTGTTCTTCCGGAGCTGCCGGCTCAAATTTGCTGTTGATGATTGGTAATTGATTTTCCTTAATAGTAATTTGCTGATTGGTTTCAACATTTTTTAAAACACTTTTCTTTCCATTGGGCCATTCTACTTTTACTGAATCAATTTTATTGGTGTTGCCAAGGCCAAAGGTTAAACGTGTATCAACACATGATTGAAACCCGCGAGAAGGCATTTCCTCCTGATAACTTAATGTGTGATTATAGTAAGCAGTTACTTTGGCGCCTAAAGCAAAGTGATTTGCACCGCTTCCTTCAAGAGCTATTTTTAAAAATTTGTTTTCAGGATATACCTTTTCGCAATTATTGCGATATACAGAGGCTTCTGAATTTATATTATTTGTTAGGAGATCAAGATCTCCGTCATTATCCAAGTCAACATATACTGATCCATTTGAAAAACCCGGTTTATCCAATCCCCATTCTTTGGCTTTGTTTGTAAATGTTAAGTTTCCATTGTTGTTAAAGGCGTAATTAGAAAGCGGAGTAGAGGACAATGAATCCATTGCTTGTTTAATGTTTTGTATTTGAACTTTGCCTTCCCCAATCGCCTGAATAAAATCCTGATCGGTCACGTCTTTATACATTCCATTGGCAACAAAGATATCTTTATAACCATCGTTGTCAAGATCCGCGATTAATGCCCCCCAACTCCAGTCAGAAGCTTCAACACCGGCGAATCTTGATATTTCACTGAAATAATATTCTGGTTTTCCGTTGTTATATAGAGGACCATTATTGAGTTGCAATACGTTTCTTAAAAACTGTTGATAATATCCGCTTTTTAAGTCAGCCTGATACTTATCCCAATTCTCAAAGCTTGTTTTTGTCTTTATTCTTGATTCATCGTGTGGAAGCATATCGGTAACAAATATTTCAGGGTAACCATCGTTATTAATATCTGCGATATCAGCTCCCATCGAGAACATACTTATCTCTCTGATATATTTTTCCAATGATTCAGTAAAAGTTCCATCATGATTGTTTATGTATAAATAGTCTCGTTCAAAATAATCATTGGAAACATATATATCTTGCCATCCGTCTTTATTGATATCGGCTATTGTAACACCAAGCCCAAACCCAATGCTGCTACTATAGATGTGTGCTTTAGTAGTTACATCTGTAAAGTGATTTCCGTCATTTCTATATAGCTTATTTCCGCCAATTGTATCGGTTCGCAGTATTCTTTGATCTTTGATAAGGTCGTACCCCACACCCACAGGACCGTTGGAATTGGTTAATAAATAGCAATCAAGATCACCGTCATTATCATAATCAAAAAAAGCAGCTTGCGTGGAAACGCCAAAATTTTCTAATCCATATTTACCGCCTCTTTCAGTGAATGTAAGATTGCCATTATTAATGTATAGTCTGTTACCTCTTAAATTTGCTTTATAGTCAAATGATCTGCATAAGTAAAGATCAAGAAAGCCATCTCCGTTAACATCAGCAAATGTGGCGCCAGTACTCCACAAGCCATCCTCATCTAATCCTGCTGAATTTGTAATATCCTGGAACCTGAAATTGCCTTCATTAAGATATAGTTTGTTTTGACCCATGTTACTGCAAAAAAACAAATCGGGAAGTCCATCATTATTTATATCTCCAATAGCCACCCCTCCTCCATTATAGAAACCATGATTTGTATAAGGGTTCATTCGGTCACTATACTTAATATCGTTTGAAAAAGTTATTCCTGTGTAGGAAGAAGGTATCAAAGAGAACAATCTGATTGCATCATTGCTACAACTGTTTAGTATAAAAATGAGAATCAGAGAAGATAAAGCAAAGAGTTTAGAAAGGACTCTTGAATAAGATGGTATAGTAGGCATTACTAAAAATTCATTGCGAATATGAAAAATCAACTTACAAATAAAAATTTAATTTTCTTTAAAAATTCATAAGGCCATTGAGCAAGTTTTGATTGAAAAATACTTAGGCAATGAATTTTTAGATTTTCATGGCATCACCTGTTGTCCCTCACTTTTACATTCGAATTTCGAAGAGCTGTAGGTTTCCGGCTTTTATGCCTTCAAAAACTAAATTAAAGTGCCAGCAGCTTAAAGCTTACAACTTATTTCGTCTTGTATCATTTTCCATCGTAGGTTTTACCGGTGGCTCAAACATTACAGCACTGCCTTTGCCAAATAAACGCAATTCAATTTCGCCGCCTACGCCGTCATCTTTTTTAAAGATGAGTGGTTTCTTTGTTTACGATTATTTTGCCACTTGCACTGAGAACACTTACTAACGCCTCATAAGCGCTTCCTTTTTAACAAATGAAACATTGGCAGTCGAAATATTATTATCGCTGTTGAAGTGAATATTACAATCTCTTAAATCGCTTACCACTTGTTTTGTTAAAGCATCATCACCTGAAATAGAAAGATTTATAGAAGGTGTGATACCCGCAAAAGTAACAAGTTGAGCATAGGAATTATACAAAGCATTGCTGTATAAACCAAATTTTCTTTTATCATCGCTTTCATAAGATTTTGATAGCGCTCGTACAAGCGTGCTATGAATAATTTTTCATTTGCGGTATCTGCAAAGACTACTTTCAAAGTTTTTTGCTGCGGTTTTTTTTATCGCCATGTTTCCCATTCAAATTTGCTGCGAACAATTTAAAATAGCGTTGAATATTTTGACGCTTGTCTGCAGTTTGATAGTCCTGATATTTTTTATAAAATACTTTGGACTAAAATCCTTCATCATGTTTGCCGGGCCTATCCACAATACACCGAATTTATCTCGTACAATGTAAATACGAGAGAACTTAGTAGCACAACCGTTTTCGGCACCAAAAAATACCGGACAGGATAAAAAATCATCGCTCATTATTTAATAAGTTATTAAGCCTGTGTGCGTATCATTTTATAATAATGTTTATTGTGTTCGCGTATTTTTGCATAACCAGTATTTAATAGGAAAATGATTAAAGGAAAATTAATAGCTATAGGCGGAGCAGAAGACAAAGGCACAAATCCCGAACGTGGAGAATTTCAACTAAACAACCTCAATTTTTTTGAGCTGGGTATTTTGCGCCGCATTGTTGAAGAAGCGGGTGGCACCAACTCGCGAATTGAGGTGATTACTACAGCATCTACTATCCCCTACGAAGTTGGTAACAATTATCTTAACGCATTTGGAAAAATCGGATGCACCAATATAGGTGTTATTCATATTCAAAACCGTGAAGAAGCTTCTAATGAAGATTATGCAAAGCGTGTTCGCGCCGCTAACTGTGTTATGTTTACCGGGGGTAATCAAATGCGGCTCACTTCTGTGTTTGGAGGTACACAATTCCTAAAGACAATTATTCAACGATATCAAAAAGAAAAATTTGTTATTGCCGGAACTTCTGCCGGTGCAATGGCTATGAGCACCACTATGATTTATGAAGGCAGCGCTGCACGTGCTCATTTGAAGGGCGAAGTAAAAACCACACGGGGACTGGGTTTCATGGATAACGTAATATTTGACTCGCACTTTGAAAAACGTGGCCGTTTTGGAAGACTTGCACAGGTTGTTGCCGCCAATCCAGTGTGCATTGGTGTGGGGCTCGGCGAAGATACCGGCATGCTTATAACGCATGGCAACCGTATGGAGGCAATCGGTAGCGGGCTTGTAATAATTATTGACGGTCACGAAATAAATCACACCAACATTGCCGATATACCTGCCGGCAATCCTTTAAGCGTTGAAAATTTAAAAGTGCATTTTTGCGCAAAAGGCAACGGCTACTTAATAAGAGAAAGAAAATTTGTTGAGCAAATCGGCAAAACAAATCCTGTTGAGTTAAGCGATGTTTATTGATGCTTCCTATATCAATTATTTCTTTTTGGGACAAACTGCATTACTACTGTGATACTTCTGTTGTGTCACTCACTTGTACGTTCAAAACATTCTTTAACAAGAATGCAATCAGCTAAGTAATATTCTCGGTTGAAGGTTTAAAATGTAAATAAAAAAGGTTACTTCTTCAGCAACCTTTTGAAGCTTTAATCAATAAGAAAACTACTGCTTATAATAATTTTTTTCTGCATCAGCTATCGCATCTTCACGTTCCTGTTTTAATTCACGTATTTCTTGTCTTCGCTCTTTTCCTGTCAATGATTTATCATGACGTGAAGACTCTATTTTTTCATCATAGTTATGTTTTATATCTGCTATTTCCGTATCCAGGTTTGAAGGTCTGTAATAGTTCCCATATGGAGGAGCATAATAGCCTGCAAAGAAAGGATCATAATAAAAGAAGGGACGATACCACCCGTGATAATACCACGGACGATAGTAGGTAAGACGATAGTAATGATGATAAACCGGGACATGCGTTCCTACCACAACAGTAGTACGCGGTCTATAATAACCACCTCCGCCAAACCGTCCATGAAAACCCACTGCAACTTTCTGTGCAGATACCGCAGTACCAAACCCCAATGCCAGAATTGTTATTATCATGAGCTTTTTCATAGTTTCAAAGTTTTTACTCTTAGAAAACAAACAAACAAGAAAGTAAAACTATAAACGGCATTATAACGCTCTTATAACAAAATATGGATTGACGATAACACAACTTCCAAAAAATCACTAACAAGAAAAAGCCACCGCAAAATTCTTGCTGTGGCTTTATACGACGGATCAAACAAAACTATACAACCGGTTAAGAGTATTGAATATTTTTTTGCAGCGGCATTGATTTTTAAACAGGGATTCTGTCGAAAATAAAAGCTTTGCCATTTGCAATTTTAATTGCAAGGTTTACTTTTCCCTTTTGCACATGAGCAAAATAGTTAAGAGAAGCACGGCTATCAACAAACAAAATTGCAGCAACGATTTTCCAATCGCTGTATTTCTTACTAATTGCATCTGCCATCGGCTGCGGCAATTCAGCTAAAGGCAATGGAATACTGAAGCCAACTAAACTATTGTCTGATTCATTATAAAAAGCCGAAACATTTTTTCCGTTAAAACTGAACGTGGCTTTGTTGAATTCGTTTTTGTTTGTCCAATACACCTGCGTGGAAGCTTTTAGTGCAGCTTGTAAGTCTGCAAGTAATTTTTTGTCTTCGTTTTTTCCGCCTGCAAAGGTCGCGAAGCTTAGGGCAACCAGTATAGTTGCGAGAATTGTTTTTTTCATTTTGTAAGATTTGTTCCGGGTAGGGTCGTATCCGGAGGTTAATAAAATAATGTGTATGTTGTTTGTTCAGAACTTTCAAATGTGAGTAGTGAGAAGTAACGAACAACCGGTAATATTTCTTACTCCATTCACTGTCTCACTTTATTGTTTATTCATGAACTTTTCACCTTACAAATTTGCACACATCAAGAGCCTTAAAACAAGAGAGGAATAACGTTTTTTAAAATAGAGTAATCACACTCATAATGCGTATTAACGGAAAATACGGATACGTAGAATTACGTAATCTAATGTGCTTAATCAATCTGCTAACAGCCGCCCACAGTCCCTATAATAAAAAATCTAAAAAAGAACAAGCGTATAAATACTGAAAATAGAGCAATGGTTTGTTAAGTAAAAATGCGTGATTTATAATTGGAAATACCTGATTTTGTTTTTATGCGCATTCGCTGAAATTCTTCAGTGACAATGCTTTCAGCGATTTTAGGAATGTTTGAAATGTTTGAAGCATTGTGGGTGCATGATGAAAACAGTAAAGGATGATAGTACTTTTACAATGTCAACAATAATTTGTAACCCTTTTAAAAATTTAAAGCTATGCCTAACGTAAACGATTATCAGCTCAGCACTGCGAGTGCAAACCAGTTGATTAAAAATAATGGAGCACTCGAAGTTTATTTTGTGCCCGCAGAACTTATCAGCAGACTTTTAGCTGTTGCAGGCACCGACGGGGTGAATGTCTATATAGGTAAAGATCCGGCGGCAGGAATCAAGCAACTTATTTTTTCTCCCTGTAGTGTAAACGCACAGGCAACACACGATATTAATGTAAATATGGTTGCAACCGGTAAGCCTTGCCCGCCGTGTCCGGCAGCCAGTCAATTAAACTCCTGAAAATAGAAAAGTATAGATAATGCAAATAAGATAAGATTACATATTAAACCAAATCTTGTGAATTATACAGTATTTGATTTTCTGGAAACGTTTTCACCGTTAATTCCAATTGCCGGTCTTTTAATAAAAAGACCAAGAAATGTAAGGTGGCTGGTTGTTTTACAGATATATCTTTTGCTGTATATTCCTTTATCTGCTTATGCCAATTATTTGGCAACCCACATGCGGGTAAATATTGTCGTTTATCTTATAATAAGCGCTATAACTTTTTGTTGTTTTGTTTTAGTTATCGAAAGCTTCTTTATCCATAAAAGCAAGAAAAAAATAAACAGGGTACTTATAGCTGTAAGTATCCTGTTTTTGGTTGTGAACGCTCTCCTCTGGGAAGGCACTACTATTTTCAATAGTAATAGTTCAGCGCTGAACAACTTCATATTGTTGCTATATTGTTTATATTATTACAAGCTTCAGATTGCAAATCCCGAAAACGCATTTGTGGAAAAACAACCGTCGTTTTGGATTGTTTCAGGAATTTTTATTTTTTGTTGCGGTGATTTTTTTCTTTATGCTTTATACAACTATTTAACTCTGCATCACACCGATTTTGCCCGTGATTATGCATGGTATTTTAACGATGTGCTTATAACAATAATGAATATTTTTTTTACGAAAGGTATAATATGTGTGCCGAAATAATAAATACGCCATGGCTTGTAATAGCAGGCACTGTAGGAATGCTTCTTATGGCGTTTACAATTATTCTGTTTGTTATTACTCATCAACGGCGGGTAATTAGATTGCAGTTGGACTTGCAAAAGGAAAAAGAGAAAAAGCAAAACCAGCTTTTACAGTCGGCTTTAGAGTCGCATGAAATAGAAAGAAATCGTATTTCATCCGAGCTGCACGATGATATTGGGGCACTGCTCTCTACCATAAAACTTTATCTCAATCAAATACAACCGGAGAATTTAAAGGATAAAAGCAAGATTAAAGCTTTAAATGATTGCAAAGAATTGATTAATGATACTGTACAAATGGTAAGAAATTTATCTGCAAATCTTCAACCATCTATAATAAAAGATTTTGGATTGTTAAGCACTCTTCAAAATTATTGTGACAAACTTAAAGAGGCTTCCGGGTTACAAATATCAGTTAAAGCACAGGGTGTAATTGATCGTTTTCAATTCGAGCATGAATTGGCAGCATTTCGCATTTTGCAAGAACTCACAAATAATATAATAAAACATGCCGATGCCGATAATATTCAATTTTCTCTTGTGCGAAAGAATAGCGTTACACTTAAAATTTTCATCGAATACAATGGAGACGGTTTAAGTCAAGACCAATATGAACAAAAATTATATAGCGAGAGAGGATTAGGATTAAAGAGCGTTCAAAACAGATTGAATATTTTAAAAGGCAACATACATTTTGAAAAAAATAGTAACTTAATGAACACAATTTCCTTTCAGTTCCCCATAATTACAATCCCTCAACTATGAATAAAATAAAATATGCCATAGCGGATGATTCCAAAATTTTCCGTCGCGGCGTAATTTCTGCTTTAGCTGATACACCTGAATTAAAGCTCGTGTTCGAAGCCGATAACGGAAAAGCACTTTTAAGTGGTCTTCCAAAAACAAAGCCCGACGTTATTCTGCTTGACCTTAGAATGCCCGAAATGGATGGTATTGAAGCCGCACAGCAAATAAGAAAAACAGACGATGAGGTAAAAATCATCGTTATTTCTATGTTGGAAGAGGACAAGTATGTTATTCATCTTATGGAGATTGGTGCAAATGGTTATCTGTTAAAAAATGCCGAGCCGGAAGAAATAAAAACTGCCATTTTCTCTGCTTACGAAAATGGTTACTACTTCAACGATTTTGTAAATAAAGCACTGCTAAAAAAAATCACCCACAAAGCACAAATAAAACCGGTGTTTAATAAAAATGTAGAATTAACCAGCCGCGAAATAGAAGTTTTAAAACTTATTTGTCAAGAGCTTACTGCAAGTGAAATCGCCAATCAAATTTTTCTTAGCCCACGAACAATAGAGGGTATTCGTACAAAGCTGCTTGAAAAAATTGGTGTAAAAAACACAGCAGGTTTGGTTATGTACGCAGTAAAGAATAGAATAGTTGAATAGCTTAAGATATGTAGAATAAAATTCACACTTTTATTAAAATTATTTTGTAGTAGAGGCAATTTTGCTTTTTGAACATTATTTTTTGTCAATCCACCGCGTATTGGTACATGTTTTGAGAAAATAAAGTAAGGATAAAAGATGAAACAATCTATGAAAAACACCCAGCCTTTCCAGGCCGGGTTTTTTATGCAGCATATTAACATTCCACGCAGCCATTGTCCTTGCATAGAGAACTGCAAGGGATTTCTTGAACAAGATTTTTAAACACTGCAGGTTCGGCAAAGAAACTTACGGCAACTTCCTTTGTGCGATTCGAAGTAATATGTATATAAGAATTAGTGTATAGTAAGAAGTAGTGTATAGTAATTGGTATCGATGAAAAGTGAGGATTATTTTTTGAGGTAAATCAAACAACCTTACCATTCATACATGGCATATTCAAATCCATGAAAATAATTCTCCGCGGTTGTCGATGTTGCTGCCAATATCTTCAAAGCCTCTTCACCATTCGAGGCAGTTAACAGTGATATCTTTTATTTATATTTTGTACAGCCTGAAGAAATAAAATATATCATCGTTATCATCAAACATTAAAATTAACTTTCTGCAGAGGAAAAATTTTATCACAATTTTTACTCAAACATATAAATCACATCTCCTCGCTTTAGCTAATTTAATTTTCTTTAATTTAATTATAATGGAGATGTTTAAAACAAAAGCGGACAAAATCAATGCGTGTAAAATGATTTAACGGTTATTCTGCACAATTAATAAACTTTTAATTCAGTCATGCTCTTTAAGTGTAACTATTTATTTAAAATTGTTCACTCAATAAAAACAATATCCTAAACCTCCATTTATGCTACTAAAAATTAAATCTATCAACAACATTGTAAAAAACATGGGCATGTTTTTCTTCAGCGTTATATCTGCTATTACTGTTTCTATGCCCTTTTATATTCTAATTTATACCTGCTATCAAAACCGAAGCGGATTTTGGAACTGGACGATGACGATAATAAGCACAATAATGAGAAGACCATTTAAGTAAATACAACGGACTGCGGGGGGATAGTTAACTCTTGTAAATTCTGCAACGATAAAAATAAACAGATCATTTCATCATATTTACTCACCTAAAAAGAGCCACCGGGTTGGTGGCTCTTTAATTTTTCTGCATCAGGAAATTTGAATTTCTTTTGATGCTTTTACGTTAGTTGAACTCTTTGGTAAATTAAGTTTCAGCATGCCGTCTTCGTATTTTGCTTTTATGGCATCGTCCTTCACATTATCCGGCAAGCGGAAGGAACGGCTGAAACTATTGTAAGAATATTCCTGTCGCGTATATTCTTTACCACCTTCTTTATTTTCTGCTTTAGCTTCGGCGCTTATGGTAAGCACATCGTTGTTTACGCTTATTTTAAAATCATCTTTTTTATAGCCCGGCGCCGCCACTTCTATCGAATATTCATTTTCTTTTTCAGCAACGTTCACTGCCGGAAGCGAAGTTCCGGCCCACCTGCTGCCAAAAAAATCGTCCGTATCAAAAAAATCGCGCCAAAACGGACGGGTTAATGAACCTTGTGATTTTGTGATGTTAGCCATAATAAAAAAGTTTTTAAATGAAATAATATTTATAGCCACATACAATATGCCATTGTAAGCCGCAACAAACAATTATAACAATACAATTTTTTTGAAGTTTAAATGAATTGTATTTTTTGCGTTTTATTAATGACGGTTCGTTAATTGAAAAACTTTTTTATTAGACAAGCTGTTTTGCTACTATAATGCTTTGGTTGTGTCACTCACTTCAACTGCAGGAAATTTATTGAGCAAATATTCATGAGCGGTTTGTTTACTCATACTGACTAAATTTTTATAGTAAGATGCATCCTTCATACACAACATTGGGCACTTAAAAAATAAAAAACCTTCTCACAAAAATGAGAAGGCTCAAGTGCGGAAGAGGAGATTCGAACTCCCACGCCTCGCGGCGCTACCACCTCAAAGTAGTGCGTCTACCAGTTTCGCCACCTCCGCAACTTTGGGACTGCAAATGTATATTTTTCATTGAAAAAATGCTGAAGCAAAAATTGAAACTTTATAAAAATTAATTTTATTTACGAAGGATGATAACAGTAACAGTACTTTGTTTTGCTGAAGAGAATTACCAACCGTAGAAGTGAGTGACACAACAGGCGATGATAGCAGCAATATAGATCGTGCCACAAAAAAAATTATACATCTTAAAGAATTACTTTATTTCATGCTTTGTTTAATTCGATTCTAAAAGTTGTTCCCTTGCCCGGCTCGCTCGATTTTACATAAATATTTCCTTTGTGATATTGAACAATAATTCGTTTAGCAAGTGTAAGACCAAGACCCCATCCTCGCTTCTTTGTTGTAAAGCCGGGATTGAAAACGTTGTGAATATTTGCTTTTGAAATTCCTTTTCCTGTATCAATAACCTCAATGGATACTTGTGTGGTAGCTTCAAAAATTGGAATGGTAATGGTTCCATGACCTTCCATAGCATCGAGAGCATTCTTAAGCAGATTTTCCATCACCCAATCAAACAACGGTGGAGAGATCATTGCATGAATTTCATTTTTACCAAAAGTGTCAATGATGAAATCAACATTTGCGCCTGCCCGTTTCTTTATGTACTCAACCATGTTTTTTATTTGAGCTACAATATCTCTTTCTTCGAGCTGCGGCTTGCTGCCTATTTTTCCAAAACGATCTGTTACTAACTCGAGACGGCTTATATCTTTTTCTATTTCTGCTGTTATCTTTTCAGCGCCGGGCACATCTCTTAGAACTTCTACCCATCCTTTTAAACTTGACACAGGCGTTCCTAACTGATGTGCGGTTTCTTTTGCCATGCCCGCCCACACTTGATTCTGTGTGCTTATGTATGCAGTGCGCTGCGCAATAATGGTAATAGTAATAAACAGTCCAACAATGATGAGCTGCACAATAGGATAATAACGAACTTCTTGCTGTAACACACTTTCACCATAATAATATTTGTTCGCTGTGTATTTCGGTTTTTCTGATAGCACAAGTATAATCGGTGCATGTTGCTTTTTAAATTCAGCAAGTTTTCGGGGCAAATAAGCGCTATCAGCCTTTATTTTATTGGTATCAAGATTTACGCAATTATTAGGATTGATGTTATCGTTTTCATCGGTTTCGATAATGGGTATTTCCTTATTCTCTGAAGATATTGTTGCAGCGAGATTAAAGTTTACCTGATCGGGCACTTCCATAATTGTTCTTTGAGCTTCTACCCATACCTCAACTTTTCTTTTTTCATCATCTGCAATTTTTTTAGAGAGATAGCGTGAATAAAAAATTGTACCCGTAACAATACTTACTGCGATAAGAAAGAGAAGTGTTTTACCGTTAAGCCATTGTTGTATCATGCTTCTAATGTAGAAAATGTTTACTTGCTAAAAAAACAAACGATGACAACATGATCTAAAGGATTGATAAAAAAATTGAAGTGTATTGTTCGGTGTGGCGCTATTTTTCAATATCCCGAAATGAATTTTGCAATAGCGTAGAAGTAAAGGTGGCTTATGAAGATGTAACATTTCAAAAGTATATGTAATTTATCCTATCACTTCATAAGCAACTACATGTCTTCCTTTATTCTTTAAAATAATCTCTCCTATTTTTTGGCAATTGAAAGATTCTTTTACCTTTTCGTATGAGGAGTCGGTGATGAGTATTTGACCATCTTTTGCAACGCTTTGCAATCGTTGTGCTGTGTTTACAACATCACCGATAACAGTATAGTCGAGGCGACGAAGATTGGCAGAACCAATATTGCCCGAAATTAATTCGCCGCTGTGTATGCCCACAGTGACTTTTGGTGAAAAGGAAACATTATGTGTTTCTGCGGGCAGCTTTTCTATTTGAGCGCGTACAGCGAGACACGCATCAATCGCTCTGTCTAAATGAAAGTCTCCGCGAAATACAGCAAGAATGGCATCGCCGATAAACTTATCAATATGTCCATTTTGTGCAATGATTTCTTTCACCATTACATCAAAATAGTTGTTTAATAATTTCACTACAGCATCGGCAGGTTCGGTTTCAGTAATTGCAGTGAAGCCGCAAATGTCAATAAATGCAACGGTTGCTTCAATTGTTTCATTTACCATTAACGAAGATTCAAATTCCCGGCGGCTCATAAAGTTGAGAACATTTTCATCTACATACATGCGAAGAATATTGTTCTCCTTTATCGCCTGCAATGTTTCGCGCAACTGTGTCACATGCGAAATTGTTTTCGCCATTGTAAGTTCAAGGTCTTCGAAATTAACGGGCTTGCAAATAAAATCAAAAGCCCCACGATTCATAGCCGTTCGTATGTTGTCCATGTCGCCATACGCGGAAACAATTACAGCTTTTATAATAGGGCTTATTTCGGTTAGCTTCGTTAGCAATGTTAACCCATCCATTTCAGGCATATTAATATCACTAAGCACTACGTCTATATCAGAATTCTCTTTCAATTTACAAAGCGCATCAACGCCGTTTGCGGCAAACACAAACTCATATTTATGTTCACGAATTTGTTTTCGAAACTTTTGTTTGATAAGGATTTCAAGATCCATTTCATCATCAGCTACAAGAATCTTCGCCATCAGTTGCTGTTTTTTAGTTTTTCTTTTAATGCTCTAAAATCGAGTGGCTTGGTAAGAAAATCATCGGCACCTAACTGCATTGCCTGGTTATAATTTTCTGCATCGCCATAAGCGGTTATCATCATTACCAATGGTGGCGGCAATTTGTGTCTAACTTTTATAAGTCTCAAAAGTTCGAGCCCGCTTATGCCCGGCATATTTATGTCGGAGAGAATCAATACCACTTCATGATCGTGAAGCTGCAAATAATTCAAAGCCTCTTCTCCCGAATACGCAAAAACAAAATGTATTGTTCCCTCACGAATTTCTTTTCTAAAACGTTGCTCGAATAAAATTTGAACATCTTTTTCATCATCTACTACTAAAACTTTCATAACAATTATTTGAATGATTTTAATGATTTAGGTGAAGTGTGAATGAGCAAAATGGTAAATAATAAATTATAATCATTATTGCTTCTTCATTAATTCAACTCTATTAATTCTTGAAATCATTTTCACGTTATTCTGTTATACTACCGGTAACGTAATTATAAACTTTGCACCTTCACCTTCCCTTGTTTCGACATTGATGGTACCGCCGTGCGCTTTTGTAATGATGTCGTAACTTAACGATAAACCCAATCCTGTTCCTTGTCCGGCCGGTTTGGTTGTAAAGAAAGGATGAAAGATTTTGTCTAATGCTTTTTGAGGAATACCCATGCCATTATCTTTCACATGTATTTCCACTTTTCCATCCAGTTTTTTAGTGCATATTGAAACTGTTGGCTCATAATTCCCGTCATTTGTTTTTTGGGAGGCAATTTTCTTCTTTTCCATCACAGAATAAAAAGCATTGGTAAATAAGTTGAGTAAAACTCTTCCTACATCCTGCGGAACAATATTTATCTTTTCAATCTTTTCATCAAAGTCTGTTTCAAGTGTTGCATTAAAAGCTTTTTCTTTTGCACGAAGACCATGATAGCTTAAGCGCAGGTATTCATCTGCCAGGGCATTAATATCGGTAGGTTCTTTTTGTCCGGTACTTGCACGTGAATGTAACAACATACCTTTTACAATTGCATCTGCACGTTTACCGTGATGATTTATTTTTTGTTGGTTTTGCACAAGATCGTCTATAATCATTTCAAAATTTTCTTTTTCCTTTTGTGGTAATTGGCTTTTGTCTATTTCCTCTTTCAATTCTTCTGAAAGTTCGATGCTCACTTCGGCAAAATTGTTTACAAAGTTTAAAGGATTTTGTATTTCGTGTGCAATGCCTGCTGTGAGCTCACCCAACGATGCCATTTTTTCTGATTGAATTAGCTGTGCTTGTGTAGCTTTTAGTTCTGTTAAAGTGTTTTGTATTTCATGTTTTTGTCTCTTAAGCAAAGCATTTGCTCGTTGTTTGTTTCGATAACCATTAAGTGCAACGAGTGCAAGTATCATTGTTAATATTAAACCAACAAATAATGCCAATTGTTTTGCATTTGCAACTTCTTTTTGCTTTTGCTGTTCTGCTTTTGCCACTTGCTGTTTTTTTTCAAATTCATAATTCAAAGCAAGTTCTGTTGCTTTGCGGATATTATCTTTTCGTGTTATGGAATCAGTAATTTTTGCTGATGTTTTAAAAGCATACAAAGCCTTACTATAATTTCCTGTTTTTTCATAACATTCAGCCAGCGAAGCATACGAATCTGCAGTTTGATTGTCGTAAATATCTGCATCTGTTAACTCGTGAAAACCTTTTTCAAAGAACGGAATGGCGTCTATATATTTCCCTGCTTTTTTTAATATAGTTCCCATCATAGAATTTGCCTGATAAATGCTTAATGGCTGATTAGACGAATCGGCTACTGCTATTGCATGTTTACACAAGTTTATAGCCTCAGTAAATTTTTGCTGACCTGCCAAGGAAGAGGCTGCAATAAAATATCCCGACGCTTCTGTCGCTTGGTCTCCAAGCTGTTGTCCCAACTCGACAGTTTTCATAGCATACTCGTAAGCTTTTTCAAATTTGTGTTGCTGATCATATAAGTTGGCGAGGTTGGAGTAAGAATATAGTTCGACACTTTTGATTTTTTGGCTTTGTGCAAGAATGATTGCTTTACGAAATGATTGCTCCGCACGTGTACTATCACCCATACTTTCATAAGTTAGTCCTATATTCATAGTCACCAGAGACTGTGTGTAAATGTTATTTTCATCTTCGGCGGCTTTTAAGGCTTTTTGCTGATATATTAATGTCTTAGGATAATTAGATTGCATGAAATAAGAAATAGCAATATTTTGAAACGAGTTATTCAATAAAGATTTATTTCCGGTTAACTGAAAAATATCCACAGCTTTTTCGAAATAAAATATTGCGCTGTCATATCTGCTTTGCATTCCAAACAATTTACCGTACACATAATATAATTTACCAAAACCTATGGAGTCTTTTAATTGAAAAAAAATTCTTGCTGCTGATTCAAGGTTATCTTTTGCTTTTTCAAATTCGCCCTTATTGCAAAAATTATCTGCCAGATATGCGCGTGAATCTGCTTCGCCTTTTTTATAATTGATTTTTGCCGCAATTTCAATATTTTCCATGCATAAGCGTATAGCCGAATCAATGTTGTTCTCGCTGAGTATAGAAATTTTTTTATTTATTAAATTAATTCTTTGGGTGTCTGAAGTTGCTTTACCTATAAGATTATCTATACTATCAATCTTTGATTTTTGCCCTACAATTACTGCACTACAAAAAAAAGAGAGAAAGAATGTAAAAAAGATTTTCATAAATGCGCAATTAAGAATTTTGCCATGCAAAAAATTTCATATTGAATTCAATTTGTAACTCTATTAATGTTTTATTTTGGGGTTGCCGAATTTCAGTATACATCCTGAGTTATGAGGTAAGTTAGTTATAAAATTTGAGCTAAGATTTTTTTATATGCATATCTCACAAGCAACGTAGTTTTTGAAAGTTAATAAAACCCGATGGGAAACACAGAATTATTATGTTGCCAAAACTAAAGCAATACGAGCACTAACTATTATCGAAATATTAAGTGCATAAAAAGTTTGCATTTTTGGATTTATTTATTTAAACTTTACACTTACCCAAAAAAATCTTATCACAACTTAATTCTGCACTATGAAACTTAAGCCCATTGCTTTTGTAGGTACACTAATTTTTTGTTGCTGTATCAACTTAAACTTATATGCACAATATGATGTAAAAATAACAGGTAATTCCTGTAAGGGCGCTATACTCACTGCTAATAGCAACGGCCCAATTATTAAGTTAGAATGGAAACGTGATGGAAAAACCATAGCGTTAGATTCCGGTTCTTCCCGTGAAGGAGTTACAGTAGCAGGAGGAAATGGTGAAGGAAGCAAGGCAAATCAACTGGATGACCCAAACGGAGTATTTGTTGACCGGCACGGTAATATATGGGTTGCCGATACAAAAAATGCGCGAATTCAAAAATTTTTGCCGGGATGTGATAAGGGTATCACAATCGGCGCCGATCTTCCTAACGCTCCTACTTTTCCAACCAACCTGTTTGTGTGTTATGATGGCTCTGTGTATGTAGCAGATTATTTTGCAAGCCGCGTTAAACGATTAGCACCAAATGGAAATAAATGGATAGATGTGGCGGGGCAACGCGATGAAATGAAATTAACAAGAGGTGTATGGGTTGATAAATATGGGAATGTTTTTGCGACTGATTGCGGCAATAGTCGTGTATTGAAATATGCTTCGAATTCATGCGTTGGTGTAGTAGTGGCCGGAGGTAATGGTTATGGAAGTAACTTAAATCAACTTGCTCAACCTGTGAGTGTTGTGGTGGATAATAACGGGAACAGTTACATAACGGACAAGGGAAACAATCGCGTGGTAAAATGGGCGCCGGGTGCAAAAGCGGGCGTAGTAGTTGCCGGCAACGGATTGGCAAATGTAGTAACAGCAGGAGGAGTTACTCGTCCTCTATACGCTTCATTAGGCGGAGGTGGCGGTTTAATTGCTAACAATAATTCTACCTTTTTATACATAAGCGATAATGGAGACCGTGTTCAAAAATGGTTGGAAGGAACGGATATAAGCACTATTGTAGCGGGTGGCAATGGACGGGGAGACGATTCAACCCAATTGAACAGACCATTTGCAAACTGTCTTTTTGAGCATTACTTATTTGTTGCAGATCATGATAATGCAAGGATACAACGATTCGATTTAAATGAAAACATACTAAATACACAATTTACCACTACACAGCCGGGAAATTACTCTGTAACTGCCACGTTCAGTAATGGGAAAATTGTAACAAGCAACACCATATTCGTTAGAGAAATATGTGATGAATTTGCAAACTCGTCATTAAACACTTCAGCTACAGCTTCTGAAGAAACAACTTTCGATGCTTTGGCTTATCCTAATCCTGCAAAGAATTCGGTAGTTATCAATTTTTCAGCCAAACAAAATGGTAAATATATTTTTGAACTTGCGGAGATAAGCGGAAAAGTTTTACTTCACAAAGAATTCAATGCGCTTAAAGGTGCGAATAATGTGACACTTGATTTGAGTCAATTTACAAAGGGGATTTATTTTATAAATATCACTGATGCAGAAATGCGTAAGCAGAGTGTAAAATTGAATAAAGAATAACGTGAGCATTTTATTTACAAACGCCTGCAATAAAAGCTTTGCAGGCGTTTGTTTTTGTGTTTAATAAAAGGATAGCTAATCAATATTATAAATTCTTAATTCCCTTTGTCTGTTTAACGACGGGTTAAATACTTTCAGCGATTTCGAATGTAAAGCATGTAGTGAATTCATACATTTATTTATTGTTCCTCAGGAATTAATAATATTCACTATGAAATTAAAAGATGTACTATATACCATAGTTGTTTTGAGCAACAGTATTAGTATAAATTATCTTTTGAATTCAGTGTTTGTAGCACTCAAAGCAAACGAAACTGTAATTAACATTGATGAAACTTTTTTAAGTGAAGGGGAATTCAAAAAAATTTATTCTGTTGATGCCGGTGGCAATTACAACATCTTTTATCATAAACAGGGAGTATATCTTAAATCTTTATCCAATAATTGTTGCGCAGTTTATAACAGCGACATGCATTTTCTTGGCACTGTAAAGAATTTCTATCCTGCTGAAAGATTAGCGGTGGCAAAAAATTATCCTCTTACGGTAAACTAAAAAGCCGGCTAACAGTTTTGAAATTGACAAAAGTCAATATCATCAGCCGGATACGGTTGTAATAATAATAATAAAAATAAACAATCTTTTTCCAGATAATTGTTCGCTGTAAAAACTTTGGTCTTATTTAAGATCACAAAAAAGCTTTGGCATCAACATTCACTTCATGCTCTTTTTTTTTCTTCTGAAATCATTTGAATATGCCTGTTGTTATCCCGCAACATTTGCATGCCTGAATGAAAATTCATATAGGATAGTTTATGAAGCCGGTGATTTATCCTGCTTATTTTGAATAGAAGATTCCAGTGGCGAATTATTTCTTTCCACGCGAAAAATATCGAATGCTTCGGATCATAAATATGCGTGGGCTCGCTTCCCGCTCCGTTCAGCTCTATGATTGAAAAATGTTTGCCTTGCGCCAATTCTTCCCATGTATTAAATCTAATATCCATTCTTCCAAAATAAAATCCCGGAATTTGTTTGCTTATTTTATCTATTGTATCGGTTAAAGCTTCGTTGATTCTCTTGCTTGCATCAATAAATTTTGCACCTCGTGCATGATTACCGTAAGGTACCAGCAAATATTTTTCATCCTTCCTTAAAACTTGTTGCAATTTTTCTCCGTACGCGTTTCGTAATGCAGCCAATTGAAGAATAAAACGTTTTTCTTTTTTTAACAGCTCCTCAATTGTTGAAATTCCATCACCTTCAACAGTTAAAAATTCTTTTTCAACTACGCCGGAAATAAATCCCTTTGCCTCGTTTGGAAAACGACAATAAAAAATGCCCGCTTCGTTTTCAAAGGGAATAAACTCCTGCAGTAAGAAATCCACTTTACTGTTTTCAGCATACTCAATCAATTCATTAATGTTGTAAAGTTTTTTTACACCTCGCCCTTTACCACCAATGTCAGGCTTTCCTATTAATGGAAATTGCAGCGCTGAATTTCTTAAAGCATTTTCTAATTCAAGAGGATGAACACCAGCTTTAAAAAATAATGTTGAAGGATAAAATTGTTTTGGAATGATATCGTAAATTTCTTTTTTCGACTCTAATAAAAATCCGCCGTTTTTAATTGTGGGATTAGAGGTATTAAAGAAAAAAAATGATCTTGCTTTTACGCAAAGCCAAAACCAATAAATAAGAACAGGTCCATACACTGCATTGAAAGACCAATATTCCCAGTGCGACAATTTTATGATAAAGGGGTGATGGAGAATTCTTTTAATCATTGTATGCATGTTCTACTGTAGCAGAATTAAGGAACTGTGTTTCCAGATAAAAAACTTCTTCGGCTATTAAATCGTGATAATACATTTTTCCGGAATGCTTACTCAATTCTATGCATGTAATACTGACTGTGCGCATTATACCGTCACGGTTCATCAAAAGGCCTGTTCGTTTACTGCCATCTCCGGCAAATTGATGAAACCGCAAAATATCCTTTTGATTGGGATTGTTTTTCTTGCTGAGCCATTGCTTAAACCATTGCTCTCTTTTTTGTCTTATATCTTCATCGTACAATGTTACTGATGACCAAATATATGCTTCATTATTGTTTAATTCTTTGGAGTATTTTTTATATCCCGTCCAGCGACATTCAAATAAATTCTTTTCTTCAAGCAGTATTACGGTGAATGGCTCAATGTCTGAAAGTTGGGCTTTTAAGAAATATTGTAACGGCTTATGGCTTTGAATAATGCCGAGCAAAACAAGCCCCCTGCTTTTTTTATAAGGGGGCGATGATAAATGTTTTACAAAACCACCGTTGAGCAATACTGCAGCATTGCCATTCTCACTCAATGCGATCCAACTTCCGCCTGCTTCCGCATCTTTAGGATATATTAATTGCGCATCATTATACTTGTAAAAGTGAGGAGGCACTGCAGGTTTGCGCAATGATTTTTCATCACGGTTTGACGTGAAATATATTTTATCTGCTGAAGGTATAAATGTTACCGTGCACATATTTTAAGAATGAAATATTTTTTGCCAGTTTACGTCCGCTTTTGCTTTTAGATTGGCTTCGTCTTTATTCCAACTCTTTAAAGTATTGTTGAAAAGCTTATTATAAAACAGATAAAGTTTGCCGTTTACTATTTTAAATGTATCGGGGTCAATCTCTACCTTTTCGCCTGTATTACCCATTGCATAAGCACACCAGCCACCGTATTGAGGTTCATACGCAGTAGGGTCTTTTAAAAAGATATTTTTATTTTCCGCTGATGAAAAGTAGTAAATAACACCGAGATGCGAAACAGAAAATTCGCTTTTGCCCTTTACTGCTGCATTTTGTTTAAAGTAAGCAACAGGATCGTAGCCTTGAATTGCTACATTTTTTTCGAGATTGAAAGTTTTTTTGCGAGCTGCAGACACATCCTGTGAAAATCCGTTTACAGTTAACATTGATAAAAAAACAATTGATACGAACATTGATTTCATACTTATCTATTTAAATCCTTTTGATAATTCGATTTGTAAAACTATTGGCAACAATAATTTTGTTATGTCGCATGCACGACAAGAGCAAATAATTTTTATAAATAATAATTCTATTCGATTAAAGTCTTTACCTGATTTGCAAATTCGTAAAACACCAAAGCAGCAACAGAAAAAAATATAAAGAGCAGTAACCAAAGAAATGAACAGGCCAATATTGAATTTGTGGCTAACAATAATCCAAGACTGAGAAATACGAAACTCATCGAAAGAAAAAAATCTCTTGCAGTAACTTTTTTTATTTTATCGTAACGGCACTGATGTTTTTCAATATTGCTTAGGTCATAATTATACTCATGCGTGTGTTGATGATAATCTAACTGCTCAACAATATTCTTTAGCAAATCAACCGCATCCATATTGTGCAAATAAATTTTTTCTATGTGCCTGTATTCAACATCTCTTAATTTTTGATTCAATGTTCTTGCACCACGTACTTCCTTATGCAGCATGTAATCTTTTAAAAAATCAAGCTTTGCATCCATACGCTGTAAACGAAATGTAGCAAAGCCACCAATCAATCCGGTAAGTGTGGCTACAATTGCGGCTACTGTGCTAAACAAAATGGATAAGATAGTGCTGTCTGTCATTGAATTTTTTTATTCAAAAATAGAGATGCGGTCAAAAGATTTGTGTCGAGTAGTTAACAGTGGTAAATTTTTTATGTATGGTAATTTCAAAATAAAAAAAGTCACTCAAAAAATTGGTGACTTACAATCGTTTCTCAAAAAAATATTTGTGCTTAATTTTCGCTAAATGCTTTTTCAGAAACAGCAGTGTTATAATATGCACGGCCTGCAACAGGAATTCCATCTTTAAATTTCCAAATCATTGTCCAATCTAATATTGCACCCTTACCCGTTTTTTTGGATTGAAAGCCATGCTTGCCTTCCGCTACTACCGTTTCATCTTCGCTTACATAATTATCCACCTGCCATAAAGTTGTTTCGGTACTTTCGTCAATTTTCTGAAAAAATTGAATCATACCTGCCTTGCCTTTATGAAAGCCGCCAAAGGGCACAACTTTAGGATCACTCGGATCTTGCCATGTAAAATCTTCGGAAACCTGTTCGATAATAAAAGGGATGTTTCCAGTTGCAAAAGCATCATATAATGCTTTTACTGTTTCTTTTGTTGTCATAAAATTTGTTTTATGTTGATTAAATAATTTACAGAATCAATCGGCAAACAATTCTGATAGTATAAGCAAATGCAGTTAATAATACGTAGCGGATTTCTGTATGGATTTTTTCAGGAGAAATTTTTTTGCGGGCTGAAAAGCGCAATCTTATAAAAGACCGCCAATTCAGCTTACTTAATTTAATTGGTTTGTCAGCAGGTTTGGCTTGTGTGTTATTAATCCAATCTAATACTTCTTTTATACTCAAAAATTATTTCAAACTTACATGGCACACCTAAAGTTTGGCAAAAATGGTTTCAAGGTTATGCCTAATCAATGAAAGTCTTTGTGCGTAAGGATTTTAGCAATTGTGAGGAAAAGTGAAGTGTGTGATAGTTTACCGCACGCAGACGTGCAAAATTGATTTCATTTTTTATCAGTTCTATCAATTAAGCATAAGTAAGTGCGGCTTCTTTATTATACTTGTTGCGGTATTCAACAGGAGATAAACCCGTAATTTTTTTAAATACCGTTCTGAATGCTTTTATGTCATTATATCCTACATCATACATTACTTCGTTTACATTTTTGCGGGTTGACTCAAACATCTTTTTTGCCGCTTCAATTTTTACGCGCTGAATATATTCTATCGGTGTATTGTTTGTTGCTTTTTTAAAACGCCTTTCAAAATGACGTTTACCAATTGCAAATTTTATCGCAAGTTCCTCCACAGATATTCTTTCTGTAACATTATTTTCAATAAATGTTTGTGCCTGCTTTATAGGTTCATCTTCATGTTTCTTTTGCCCGTTGAACATAATAAAAGGCGATTGCGTTTTGCGATCAATTTCAATTGCAAAATATTTTGAAGCTTGAATCGCCATTTGGCGTCCGGCATATTTTTCAATAAGGTGCAAAAGTAAATTCCAGTATGAGCTTGCGCCACCGCTTGAGTAAAGCCCTTGCTCTTCCGAAATAATATTGCCATCAATAAGCTCAACATCAGGAAACATGCTTCTGAATTCATTTGCAAACAACCAATGTGTAGAGCATTCTTTGCCATTCAGCAAACCAGTTGCTGCAAGCAAAAAAGCGCCGATACAAAGACTTGCAACCTCTGCGCCTTTTTTGTGTTGGTTTATAATCCACGGAATAAAATCTTTATTCTTTTCTAAAGCGGCTTTTATATCGCCGCTCAACGCAGGAATAATGATGAGGTCGGTGTGTTCTACGCTTTGTATAAGCAAATCTGGATGCACAGAAAAAGCCCCGCCGCTCAAACGTACTTCCTTCGTAAGCCCAACCAACTGCACTTTAAACATCGCCTCTTTATATGCAGCTTCCAAAAACTGATTTACTGCTGTAAACATGTATTGCGGATCAAAAATGCTTGCTAAAACAGCATCGTTAGGAACAAGAATTGAAACGTGTTTCATCTTTTATTTTGTTTTTCAAAACGTTATTCAGTGTAATGATAATGATTTTTATTTTTTTTATGTACCAAGCAGTATTGCTTCTATGATACTTTACTTGCGTCGCACTCTTGTACTGACTGTAACTCTATTCTGCCACGAAAGACGCAAGGTTACAAAGAAAGAATAATAATGACTTTGTGTTGTAGTGCCTTTGCGGCATAAATTTTCTCATTCGCAACTAAGATAAAAAACTTTGCTTTATAAGATGCAAGTGTAAACAAGATAAACATTTTGTTATAGCTACTTCTGTATGTCGTTCATTGCATTCTGAAGGTTGAAATTTGTTGTTGATACTAAAAAACTATCTGCGTCGCAATTTACCCTCTAATATGTCACGTTCTCACCCCATGTTGCAGGATTCTACAAGATATTTTTGTGTTGACAAAAACAAAATGAATAACAACTAAAGTTTGAAAAATGGCAACAAAAATTTTCGTGAGTTTGCCCGCGACAGATCTAAAGAAGTCAATGGACTTCTTTAAAAGACTCGGGTTTTCATTTAGCTCACAATTTATTAATGATACGACAGCATTCATGGTAATTTCCGAAGACGTTTATACGATGTTGCTCACACAAGAAAAATCGAAAGAACTAACAACAAAAGCTGAGGCAGCAAAAACCACGGAAGCATTTATATGGCTCGCAACAGAAAGCAGAGATAAAGTGAACGACATGCTTAATGATGCTGTAAAAGCCGGCGGCAGTGAGGTAATACAGCCCATGGATTTTGCATTCATGCATGGAAAAGGTTTTAGCGACGCAACGTTAAAAGAGTTTGATAGTGTTCAACTGAATTAATGGTTTTTTCGTGAGACGTAAAACGTGAAGCGTGAGAAGGATTTCAATGAATCAATTACACACAAAAACATAAACAAACAATCAATTATTATTTAACAACTAAAATTTTATCAAAATGAAAAAGACAAAAATTTTCTACTGGATTTTTACGGGTTTGTTTGCATTCTTAATGCTTGGTTCAGCTATTCCCGACATTTTTTCTTCTCCTGTTGCAGTTGAAGGTATGCACAAAGGTTTAGGCTATCCTCTTTACTTTATTCCGTTTATCGGAACAGCAAAATTGTTGGGTGTAATCGCCATACTTGTTCCTCGTTTTCCGCGATTGAAAGAATGGGCTTATGCAGGATTATCATTCGATTTAATCGGCGCTACTTATTCCATCATTGCAGCAGGTATGCCTGTAAGTGCATGTAGCTTTATGATTCTTCCTTTATCAATGGCAGCATGTTCGTATATCTTTTATCATAAAAAATTGAGGACAGAAGCGTCTGCCAAGCAAAAAAATATATCAGTGATTTTGAATGATGGTAAAGAAAAATCTGCACGTGTTGCATAAGAAGGATAAAGTGCAAAGAAGAAATATAACTGACGAGGCTTTGAGATACCCTGAAACCCTTTTATAAACTGAGTTTCATTCCTTCTCCTTTGGAGATGGGTTACGAGTGAGATCGAAAAATGCAATAAACAACTATGAATGTTGATGAATAGAATTGTTACTGTACAAGAGTGCGACGCAACAGGCGATGAACAAAGAACTTTAGCTGGGTCAATAAAAAAAATCTGTAAAAAGCAGATAAAAATATACTGAAATGCGAAAATTAATTGTGTCAATGAATATTAGTTTGGATGGCTTTATGGCAGGAAGCGATAGTGAATTGAACTGGCATTTCGATTACTGGAGCGAAGAACTTGCACGATTTGCATGCGAACAATTAAGCAGCGCAGATACGATTATTTTAGGGCGCATTACTTACGAGGTAATGGCTGAATACTGGCGCAGACAAACAAGCCTTTCGATGGAACGCGGAGATCTTGTATTTGCAGACATGATGAACAATTACAAAAAAATTGTTTTTTCAAAAACGCTCCAAAAAACGGAGTGGAATAATGCAAGACTGGCGAAAGAAAATATGAAAACGGAAATTTTAAAATTGAAAAAAGAATGCACCAGAAAAAATATTATTGTGTTGGGCAGTGGCAGTGTTGTTACTTCGCTGATGCGATTGAATCTTGTTGATGAACTTGTGCTATGGATGCATCCTGTTATTTTATCTGAGGGAAATTTTTTTTTCAATAGTTTACAAAAGCGGTATGCACTGCATCTTTTAAATGCAAAAAGATTTAACTCCGGTGTAATTATTCTTCACTATGAAGTGATAAACGAAGTCGTTAACCAAAAAAATTTTTTGTATGGAAAAGTATTTGTTGAAAGATGATATTAAAGTGTTTTATGTAACTGCATTATCGTTTCCCGATGGCATTATGGAAGCATATGAAAAATTAAAAGCAATGCTTCCTTCTGCGGAAGAAAGAAAATTTTATGGCATCTCTTATCCTCAAAACGGAAAGATTGTCTATAAAGCCGCAGTACAAGAAACTTATGATGGCGAAGCCGAAAAATATGGATGCGAAACTTTTGTGATTCCACACGGTGAATATATAAGCGAGTTGTTACACGATTGGAAAAAGAATGAAAGAGTTATAGGGGAAACATTTCAGAAGTTGCTTGCACAACCGGATATTGATAAGAAAAATGGATTTTGTGTTGAAGAATATTTGAATGAAAAAGATGTAAGGTGTATGGTTGGGTTGAGTGGAAAGTGATTTTTGCGCGAAACCTGAAACGTGAGAGCCATCGTTAATTCGCAGCGGGTTTCACGCCCCTCTCCAAATGAGAGGGGCTGGGGTAAGGTCGCACAGGCGGGCAAAGGTTTCATGAACTTAGCTGGACAATAGCAATAAATAAACAAAAAATAAAACGACAGTGATGAACAAATGAGAAAGTTAAAACTGCAAATGGTGATTACACTTGACGGCTTGTTAACGGTTGTTCAAAGTGAGGGAGAGTTTAAATGGGACAGTGAAGTGGATAATTTTTGTATTGCCAATCTTAAAAATGTTGATTGCATTTTACTTGGACGGAATACAGCTGAAGGTTTTATTCCGTATTGGGCTGATGTTGCAAATAACCCGTCCGACAATTATTACGAATTGGGAAAATTGCTGAACGATATTCCCAAAGTTGTTTTTTCAAAAAAATTAAAAACAGGCATTTGGAATAATGCAACAGTTGTAAAGGGCGACATTTCAAGGCAAATAAAAATGTTGAAAAAGAAAAAGGGTAAAGATATTATAGTATATGGAGGTCACTCATTTGTATCATCGCTAATTCAACATGGACTAATAGATGAATATTATTTATTGCTAAACCCTCTTGCCATTGGTGGCGGGCAATCCATCATGAAAAAATTAAAAAATGATTTACAATTAACACTTATTCAATGCAAGTCATTTGAATGTGGAACAGTGTTACTCCACTATAAATATAAGTAGGATTGATATAAGTGTATTATGCTTTCGGGAAAGTTTTTCTTGAAACAACTTTTATAACGCACAAAATAAATTCACGACTTTTGACGAAGTGAAGAGAATCCGGCTGCACATATTGTTTTGGTTTTGCTATTTTCTGCAATTCGTTACTGTTGAATTCTTGTGGGCAAAAGCGGCCGTTCCAAAATTACCGCACGAAGAGCTTGTGCCTGCAGTAATCAAATCTTCACTAGTTTATCTTATTCCCCAAATCATTTTTGCTTACTACATTTCTTATTCTGCCATTAATAAAATTGTAAAGCGAAGGCGGGCTATGGTATGGAATATACTGGAGATTTTTGCTGTACTGTTTATTTGTGTTGTTATAGACAGGGCGACTACTAATTACCTTGTATTGCCTGTTATGTATGATAACTTAGTAAAACCTGCACCATTGCTTGACCCACAAAGGAGTTTTATTGGGGTTCTTTATTTAGGCTATGCATCAGGCTTAATGATTACAGTAAAATCCATACGCAATCAGCTTGCTGCAAAGGAAAGAGAGAAAAATCTGGTGAAGGAAAAATTAGAAACAGAATTAAAATTTTTGCGAAATCAGACAAGTCCGCATTTTCTGTTGAATACACTCAATAACATTTATGCGCTTGCAAGAAAAAAATCGGATGATACTGCTGAAGTTGTGATGCGCCTTTCAGAACTATTGCGATTTATGCTGTATGAAACCAGAGAAAATTTTATTTCATTATCAGATGAAATAAAAGTGCTGGAAGATTATCTGCAATTAGAGATGTTAAGATATAACGACAGGCTTTCTGTTTGTTTTAATAAAGAAATTGATGCGGAGCACTATCAAATAACTCCACTGCTTCTGTTACCCTTTGTTGAAAATGCATTCAAGCATGGCATAAGCGAAACACGTTTTGAATCGTTTGTTCATATAAACATCAGCGTAAAAAAAGGTTATCTTAATTTTAAAATTGAAAACACGAAGGAATCAAATAACAATGATGTACAAAAAGTGAATATTGGTCTTGGCAATGTGCGCAGACAACTTGAACTTACTTACAGTGAATATAATCTTGATGTAAAAAATGAAAGCGATACGTTTAAAGTTAATCTGTATATAAACTTAAACAGCCATGTTGAAATATAATTGCATAATTGTGGAAGATGAACCTTTGGCAGCTGAGGTGCTTACCGATTACATAAAACAGGTTCCCTTTCTTGAACTGAAGAAGTGGTGCACCGATGCAATCTTCGCGATGGAAACGTTGCAAACGGAAAAAATTGATTTGATATTTCTTGATATTCATTTACCAAAACTAAAGGGGCTCGAATTTCTTGAATCGCTGAAGAATCCTCCAAAGGTTATTATTACTTCCGCTTATAAAGAATATGCTTTGCAAGGTTTTGAATTGAATGTGATAGATTACTTGCTAAAACCCATCAGGTTCAACAGGTTTCTTAAAGCCGTGAATAAATTAAATACTAATGGAGAGCACTTGGGTCTTTCTGTAACATCTGTTCCAAGCGAAAGAAATTATTTCTTTTTCAACGTTGGCAAAAAGAAAGTAAAAGTTTATCCTGATGAAATTTTATTTATAGAAAGTTTGCGTGAATATGTAAGGATAACAACAAAAGAAAAAAATATTCTAACCAAATTTCAAATGAATCAGATTGAAGAAATGCTTCCAAAAGATAATTTTATTCGTGTTCATCGCTCCTTTATTGTTGCAAAAGATAAAATTTCTGCTTTCACTGCTACAGATGTTGAAGTAAACAATAAAGCAATCCCCATTGGAAGAAGCTATAAAGAACTGGTGATTTCTCTTCTCGAAAAAAGTAATTGAAAAATTATGCAACGGGTCTAACGGTCTTCTTCTGACCATTGCATGAAAAGCAACTTGCAACGGATAGATACCCCGTTACATCTTACAAATGCAATATGTATTAAAACATTGACTGTTTGCCAAAATGCAAATGATCTTTATCGAATATTTTAAAAAGCAGTAATTCATATTTCTAAATTGTCCACAAGATTTTGTTAACCACTGAAAAAACTCCCTTCATTTTGCAAGGAATCAACAAATAATTGTTTTGAGGAAATTTTAAATTGCTGCACATGAAAAAATTGACGCCTATATTTTTGAAGCTATTCACATCAACAATAAACATTGCTTTTGACAGAGTAAAAATAAAACTGCCAAAAATGGTTACTAATAAATAACAGTTGTCTCATAAGCAGTTTATCTAAAACAAGTGGTTTTTACCACTTGTTTTCTAATTGTCATAGCAGCTCTTTAAGCAATTAAAAAATTTATTCATGAATAAATCAGTAATTGTAATTATACTTTTATTTTTTGCAATGTCGTGCAGCAGTAAGGTTGACGTAAAAGCTCCCTCAACTTCAACCCAACTTGCCGATGCAAAAACACCTCTATTGTTTGGGGAAGGAATTATTAGCACAGGCGATTATGAAACGCATCCCGCCTTCTCTCCAACAGAAGACACTGTCTATTTTTTAAAATGCACTTCTGATTTAGGTATATGCGCCATCTGTGTTTCATACAATAAAAATGGAACATGGACAAAACCAGAAGTAGTTCCCTTTTCCGGTCATTATTTAGATGCAGACCCGTTTGTTACAAAAAATGGCAACACAATTTATTTTGTATCAAACAGACCTATACAAGAAGGAGATTCCGTTAAAGGAGATTGGGATATTTGGAAAGTAGAACGAAACGGAAACAGGTGGAACGATGCTATTCATCTCGATTCACCCATCAACAGCAGTGCAGATGAATATTATCCAACACTTGCAGATGATGGAACTTTATTTTTCGGTTCAAGGAGAGAAGGCGGAAAAGGTGGCTCTGATATTTACACGAGCAAACTCGTCGGCAATATTTACACTACTCCTGAAAATTTAGGTGATTCTATAAATACGCCTAACAACGAGTATGAACCTTTTATAGCTCCCGATAAAAGTTATCTCATCGTCATGGCAACAGTTCCGCAAGGGATAACGAATGCAGATTTTTATATCAGCTACAACAAAGAGGGCAAATGGACCAAAGCAAAAAAATTAGATACTCCTGTAAATTCATCTGCGATTGATTGGTCACCTAAAGTAACACGCGATGGAAAATATTTTTTCTTTGGAAGTACACGAAGTAAAATCAACGGAGCATTACCAAAACAAGAAACAACAGAGCAATTTGAAAATACTATTCGGGATGCAGGCAATGGGTTAAGCGATATCTATTACATCAACTTCCTGGAATTAAAAGCGAGATGAATAACAAAAAAGATAACTCCAGATAAAAATGGCTTTGTGTATAGGTGCAACTTACACCCGTAAAAAATGCACAGTAGAACGCAGAATTCATGTTGTGTGCACAAAGACAAGGCAGTAAAACTGCAAGAACAAAATTAAACGGCTTCTCTAAGTAACTTTCCTTCCAATATTTTAGTTATTGTGTTCATTAAATCGTGGGTGCTGTAAGGTTTTGTAATAAAGTAGTCTGCCCCCAGTTCATACAGTTGTTCAATTTCCCGTTTCTGCATCGAAGTGCTGTAAATAATTACAGGAATGCCATTGAGTTTCGGTTGTTTTTTTATTTGCATCAAACATTCCTTACCGTTTACACGAGGCATGTTTAAGTCAATAAAAATAAAATCGGGGTTAATAAAAGTAGCATTCAAAAATTGCAATGCTTCTTCACCGTCGGGAACCGAAATACAGTAGTAAGGTTTGTTGGTTTCGTACAGTGCCGAACAAAACAACTGTACATCATCGGGGTCATCATCAACCATTAGAATCATTTTCTGCATAGGACAAGTTGGATTTTGGATTTGGATGGTAAAAATAAGGAAAAACAATTCAATCCACAAAATGTATGATTGACACAATGAAAATTTTAATGCAGTGTTTTTTAAAGGCAATTTTTTTATACCAGCAATAGCATTCTATGGGTATCGTCCCTTGCGTCGCAATCCATTCATCTATACTGCAATGGGCAGCTGCAGGTTTTATCACCTTGCCTTACATCTCATGATGCTAACACGCGAAAGATTCAAAATGAAACGCTTCGGTAAGTGGGTATTATTCGGTTGTAACTTTTGTGCCTTTGTCAAATAAAATTTTGGAAATAGAGTTTTTTAAGATTTTAAAATCATGAGGTTTGGTAAGAAAGTAATCTGCCCCCAATCTGTAAAGCTCATCTTTCTCTTGTTTTTGAGATGTGGTGCTGTAAATAACAACGCGAATATTATCAAACAAATGATTTGCCTTTATTTCTATCAAGCATTCCTTGCCGTTTATTTTGGGCATGTTAAGATCCAAAAAAATAAACTCGGGCAGTCTTTTGGTATTGTGCAAAAAATCAAGCGCCTCTTCACCGTTCGACACAGCAATGCACGTATATGCTTTATTCGTCTCATACACAGCCTCTGATAAAAGCTGCGCATCATCGGAATCATCATCAACTATTAAAATAAATTTTTGCATAGTACGAAAAAAGGAAATTAAAATTAGCAAATGTGAAGCCGCTACAAAGTGAATTGAATTTTTTAAGTCAATTATAATCGGCGAACGAATTGCAACTGATTAATTTTTAGGCATCCGCGTTGCGTCCTTAAGCAGCATTTAATCAGATTTTAAATTAAATAATTTGGCAGCGGTTTATCTTTACTTTTCTGTTTAGAGGTCGTAACCAAAACCAACCTGAAAGTAGCTTTACAGCTACTTTTTGTTTTATTGCTTTTTATCTTTCTGTTACACCTACTTACTTAAAAAATGTAGCTACTTAACGTTTAGCTTCAAATCTTCATATTCCTCTTTTTAATATAAGCGTGCCACAACATATACGCAGCAATTGTTCTATAAGGCTTCCATTTATTGACACGCCATAAAATTTCTTCCTTTGAAGTATGTGCAGGCAGTTCTTTCACTTCTTTAATGCTTTTTATCAAAGCAATATCACCCATTGCAAAACAATCGCAGCGATGAAGCGCCATCATCAAAAAAACATCAACAGTCCAGTCGCCAATACCTTTTATTTTCTTTAGTTGTGCTCTTATCACATCATCCGACAAAAATTGCAACTCATCAATATTCAATTCGCCATTTACAATAGCTTCAGAAAGATGACGCGCATATTTTATTTTTTGCCTGCTGAAATAACAAGCTTTCATTTCTTCATCGGTCAATTGCAAAATTTTTTCCGGAGTTATACGACCAATTTTGGATTCAAGTTTTAAAAACGCAGCCTTTGCAGAAGCAAGTGAAACCTGCTGTTCTAAAATAATATTAATGAGTGTTGCGAAAGAGGGGTTGCGACTCCATAATGGAGGATAGCTGTATTGAGTAAGTATTTGTCTAAAATCATTGTCTCGTTCAGCCAACAAGTCGCAAAGAGGATGAAAATTGGTTTTGTCGAAAGTATCTGTCATTGAAGAAATCCCATGCTTTATTTTAAATTCGATCCACCGGGAATTGAGTTCCGAAATCTATAATGAATGTTATTTTAAGAGGATTTGGAAGTTACTTTCTCTTTAAATTTCTTAATATATTCTTTTGAGTAACTGCTTAATATTAATTTGCCGCTTACCGCTGCACGTTCTTTCAACAATTCATCCCAATGTTCTGTTCCTCTCCATAAAACTTTTTTTAGCTCGCTCATTGCATCAGGATTGTAATGAGAAAGGGTAGTTGATAGACGTTCAATACTATCCTCCATTCCTCCTATATCACTGTGCAACTCGGCATACAATCCTTTTCTCCTTGCCCAATCTGCCGGGCGCCACATACCTGCATCAATAGCCAGTTGGGAAAATGCCGAAGTACCCAGTTTGCGTTCAACTGCCGGCCCTACAACGAAAGGGCCTATTCCAATGGAAAGTTCACTTAGCTTTATGTCTGCTCCTTCTGCAGCAATTGCATAGTCTGCAGCGGCAACAATTCCTACACCACCTCCCACACTCTTACCATGAACACGTACAATAATAAGTTTGTGGCATTTGCGCATTGCATTAATAACATTTGCAAAACCCATAAAAAACTTCAAGCCTTGCGCTTCGGTTGTAATATTTGCCAGCTCATCAAAAGAAGCTCCTGAACAGAATACTTTTTCGCCAGCTGAACGAATGATTATAACTTTTGTATCTGCATTCAAACCCTCGCTGTGAATATCTAATGCAAGCGTTTCAAGTATTTTGGCAGGCAATGAATTACTTTGAGGATGAAAAAATTCAATAGTGGCAATGCCATGTTCTCTTTCAACTTTTACATATCCTTCTTTAAACTCCTGTATCATAGCTAACAGATTAATTGAGTCTTTACAGATTGACAAAAAAAGTGATATAAAATTAGCTTCAAATACCGAAACTATTTCCATGAATTTATTTAAGCAGGAATTTTACTTTGGTGAATAAAGAACAAGACACAAGATACTTTCATCAACTGAAAATGAGAATACAGCTTGTATTAAAAAATACCACCATTGTAGATAAGAATAATCATTTCAAACAAATCTTCAAAGGCAACTTCTGTGGCATGAAAATTTTGTTTATCAAAATAAAAACCAGTAATTATGAAAACATCAAGAGAATTTATTGAGGTTATAAATGACCTGATTCAGATAAACAACGACCGAATCAAAGGTTATGAACGTGCCATCAAAGAATTAAAAGATGAAGACGACGATTTAAAAACGCTGTTCCAGGTTTTTATTGATCAAAGCCGCCAGAATAAGATGACACTTGGTAAAGAAGTTCAGGCACTGGGCGGTGATATGGATACAGGCACTACAACAACCGGAAAAATTTATCGTGCATGGATGGATGTAAAGGCGATATTTACAGGTAATGGCAGACATGCTGTATTGGAAAATTGCGAGTTTGGAGAAGATGCCGCGCTAAAAGCATATCATACAGCCCTGCGCATGGATGATTTACCCGAGTATCTTAGACAGATGATTTCTGAACAACATGAATTGCTGCTTGATTCGCACAATCAGGTGAAAGCTTTTCGCGACCAGTATGTCTAATGTAAAGTAATATTCTTCATTTTATTCCAAATGTTCGAAAGAGCATTTGGAATTTTTTTTATGATATGATTAGTTCATTTGAGTTGAATGACCTTACAAGCTTAATTCATCTCTGTTCCTTACTTCTTGGCAATAGATAATTCACGTACAAGTACGGGATTAAACACATATATCTTCCTTTCACAAACGGTTTCTTATGATTAAGTTTGAGAAATCCAATCAAATTGCGCGATGAAGTGGTTGTTATTGCGCAAAGAATGATTAAACTGACAGTTGAAATATATAAAAAATTATTTTTTCGTTCTATTGCATTTTCAAAAAACTATTTCTATTTTACAAGGAGCAGTACCTAAAGTAACTTAATCGTTTCTAACGGCGAGACCTGAAGTGAGGAAATAACTTTCTCTTTTTTCAAGTGAAGACAAAATACTAAATCATGGAATTTCTCTTGAAATGTATCCTGCAATCACATATCATGCCATTACACACTAATAAAGCTGCACTATGCTGAACAGCGGCTATATAATAAAATAGTAAGCACCGGAAAGCCGAAAACGGAATAGAGTAGGCAATAAAATAAAAAAATTATGAGTGAAGTTTATAAGCTTAGAATGAAGCATTTTTCTGTTTTGTTTCTTTTACTTTTTACAACTATAACGAGTTGTTCGCCCACTATTGCTTTATATGATCAATACGCCTATACCCAAGCAACTTCTTTAAAAGTAGATTTACAAAATTTAGCAGAGGAATCGAGTACAATTAATTATACTGATGCAAAAGCTGATATCGAAAAGGTAAACATTGAACTACAAAAAGCTTATGAATATTCCAAGGGTAGATCAAAAAATTCTCTTTCGGCAAAACAATACGAAATTCTTTTATCAGACAGCAATTTTTATAAAACCTTTTTGAGAACTTGGCAAACACAGGGTAAAGAATCACCCACAGCAGCTAATGAAATAAAAATAAAATTGGGACAGTTAATGGATCAGATTATTGAATTAGAGAGTGGTAAAAACAGATAATCCTTAATAAAATTTATAATCTAAAAAAGAAAAACTATGGCAATTGATATCAAACCCATTATTTCAGAATTAAAAAATAAAATTGTTGATTTGGCTAAAACCTCTGTAAAAGAATTTGCTGACGAAGCGACGACAGATGGTAAAAAACTTGTAACTACAATGGAAGATGATCTAAAACGATGGACTCAAGCGCTTGCTGATGGGCAAATAACCCGTCTCGACTTTGAAACACTTGTGTTGGGCCAAAGAGATTTACTAGAAATGGCTGCATTAAAACGAGCCGGTTTATCGTTAGCAAAAATTGACAGATTTAAAAATGAAGTCTTCAGCTTAATTATAGATACAGTTACAGGTTTGGTTTAATTAAAGTTTTTTGCCCTTGACTATAATCTTGGTGTTATCATTAGTTTGATTGAAACGTTTCTTTTATACGGAACATTTTCAATAATTATCTTTCAAAAAAAATTTTTACAACAATTTAAAAACCTGTTTTATGGCTACAACTTTCTCCTCCGAGTTAGCAAATGAATATCAATTTCTGTTTGATACATGTATAATTAAACCTGAAAAAGATGCAGAAGTTGAAAATAATGTGAACAAAATTTTTGCCCATCAAGCTACTTACGAAGCAGTGGCTAAAAAGCTAAACATGCCGTGGTATTTTATTGCCATTATTCATTGTATGGAAGGCTCCCTTAATTTCAATACTCACTTGCATAACGGCGATCCTTTAACTGCAAGAACAGTGCAAGTACCTGCAAGCAGACCATTAACAGGCAATCCGCCTTTCACTTGGGAAGAAAGCGCAATTGATGCCCTTACGCTTGAAGGTTTCGCTTCCCAAACAGATTGGAGCATACCAGCAATGTTATTTGCCTTTGAAAAATTTAATGGTTTTGGAAGCAGGGGCAAAGGCATCAATTCTCCTTATTTGTGGAGCTATTCAAACCAATACACGAAAGGAAAATTTGTAAAGGATCATGTGTTCGATCCTGAAGCGATATCAAAACAATGCGGTGCTGCAGTTTTGTTGAAGAGAATTTTAGAAAAACAACACGTTTTAAATAACAATATAGACAAGATCACCCTTATAAAACAAACAGGCGAAAAAGTAGCTTATGACCCTCAAAACTTCCATGAAGATGCAAGTCAGTTACAGGAATTGTTGAATAGTGTGGGAGAACACCTGAAAGTTGACGGCTTTGCAGGAAGAAACACATCTGATGCTTATCATGCAATTACAGGCGAATTTTTGCACGGCGATCCCCAACACTAATTCATCTTGTATTTATTTGGATCTTTTTCAAAAATCATCTATCAAAATCATCACATGAATTCTCCATCGTGAAATAATTACAGACGCTAATGGCAAGGAATCAATACGTCCTGCTTGACATTTCAAAGTTCACAAAAAATTTATCGGCGAAGATAGAGATGCAAGAATACTGAATCATTGGTACTACTATAGGTCAACAAAAGTTATTAAAGATGTTATAAGTGTGCTTTATGGAACATCTCCGAATTCAGGATACCAAAACTTGCAGAAACCAAAAAGACTAAACAGCCTTAACGCCAAACCTTAGCCCTTTAGATGTGTAACAAACTCCACATCTTTTCATCTCCCCATATTTATCAAAAAAATTATACTAACTAAACGTCTATGGCAATCGTTTTGCAACATGAGAGTTGTAGTTCTGTATTTACAAACTTAAATATTTGATTATGGCAAAATATGGCAAAAAAAGTCAGCAGAAAGTGAAGCGTGCCATGGATGAAATGAAGGAAGGTAAATTGAAAAGCGGAAGAAGCGGTAAAAAAGTCACCAGCCGAAAACAAGCAATAGCCATTGGTTTATCAGAAGCCAGAAAAGAAGGCGGAAAAGTACCTGCAAAGAAAGGCGCAAAAAAAGCTGCATCAAAGAAAAGTGCTTCTAAAAAAGGAGCTAAGAAAGCAGCTCCGAGAAAAAAGGCGGCAGCGAAAAAAAAAGGCACTAAGAAAGCAGCAAAGAAAAGCAGCAGTAAAAAAAGCTAATACTTTTTCACCACACAATTATGGCTTATTTTCTTCAATTAACGCACAAACTTTTTTTGTGATGGGTTACTATATTTTTTTGTAAACAAAACTTATTTCTCATTTTCAAAACATTTTGCATGAAAACATCAAGAGATCAAACGAGCAAACAAAGCAAACAGGGCATGAGTAAAAAACCAAGACCCGAAATACGTGATAATCTCGACAGCCGTAAACAGGAAGAGCAGGATTATAAAGGCGATGATATTACACACAACGAAAAATACGAACGGCACAATAAACAGCAAAAGAAAGAATAATATAATAATGTTATCAGCAATGTACAACCACAAGAAAAGCCTCTTTTTTAAGAGGCTTTTCTTGTGAGTGATATGCTTGCAATCAACCGGTAATAACTCGTACGTAATCCCTGCAATAACAGTGAAGTTGTCAATTGCCTTTGCTCTTGTTTAGGCTTGTATTTTCCTTTTCGGTTCGTCTCTTCCTTTCTATTTCTTCAAGTTCTGATTTATTCACCTCATCTATATCATCTTCTGTAAATTCAAAGTCTCTGCCGGTAGGGTTATAACCTTTCATCGGATTTTCAGCTTTTTGCTTACTTTCTTTTTTAACCTCTTTCATAATATTCTTTTTGCTTAACAATATTATTTGCACAACTATCTTGCCATGTTCACTATCATCCATGCCTTATATGCTAAAGAAAAGCCTCTCAAAAAAAGAGGCTTTCTGTGGGTGATATGTAGCTATGCAAATTAAATAATCCCTGCAATATGCAATATGGTATAAGCCTTATGCAGCATGGATTGCAAATAAGAAATTCTTTTGTTAGCTAATCTTATTCTTGTCGGGTGTAGTATTCCCTTTTTCGGTTCTCTTGTTTTCATCTATGTGTTCTTTTTCTGATTTGCTTACTGCATCTGTCTCTTCTTCCGTTCGTTGAAAATCGCGTGCCGTTGGATTATAATTTGCATTGGAGTCGCTTGGTTGTTCTTTCTTCTTCGTGTCTTTCATAAAACAAATTTGGTTAGCAATAACGTAACAGTGTTTATACAACTATCTTGCCAACACGTTTATAATTGTTTGAATTTTTTTTGAGATTTTTGGTAGCCGGCTTTTGAATAACTATTGAGCTTTCGTTGTGTCACTCACTTCAAACGTTCTGAATTCTATTGAACCCAGCTTCGAATAGCGAGCGATAAGCTTCGAGTAGAACTGCTTGTAGCTTGCAGCTAATAACTCATAGCTTATTTTGTAATATTGCACATGCCATCAACTCTCATCATCAACATTGCTTGCCTTGTAAATGTGCGAACTGAAAGTCGTATACTTCGCGGGAAAGAACTAAGCAAATTACCTTGCATTTATAATGCATTTTTAATTATTGAAGATGGAACAATTGCCGGTTACGGTGAAATGAAAAACATCCGGCCTCAAACATCCAACATCCAACAAACCATAGACGCCTGCAACGCTACAATTTTTCCCTGCTGGTGCGATAGTCATACTCATCTTGTTTTTGCAGCAAGCCGTGAAGAAGAATTTGTTGATAAGATAAAAGGTAAAACGTATGCGGAAATCGCAGCAAAAGGTGGTGGCATTTTAAACTCTGCAAGGAAATTAAATGCAACATCAGAAGATGAGTTATTTCAAAAAGCGCAACAACGGTTGAATGAAGTAATAAAACTTGGAACAGGAGCAATCGAAATAAAAAGCGGTTACGGTTTAAGTATACAAGGTGAATTAAAAATGTTGCGTGTGATAAAAAGATTAAAAGAACAATCACCAATTCCCATCAAGGCAACATTTCTCGGCGCACACACTTATCCTGAAGAATATAAAACCAATCATGAAGGTTATATAAAGTTGATAACAGACGAGATGCTTCCCAACATTGCAAAAGAAAACCTTGCAGACTATAGTGATGTGTTTTGCGAGAAAGGTTTTTTCAGCCCCGAAGAAACAATACGAATCTGCGAAGCAGCACATAAATATGGTTTAAAACCAAAGCTGCATGTAAATCAGCTCAACAGCATCGGCGGTATTGAAGCAGGAATAAAATTAAATGCAATCTCATTAGACCATCTTGAAACAATGAACGAAGATGAAATCCGCAAACTGGCAAACGCTGAAACTATTGGAACCTTGCTTCCCACCGCCGCTTTTTTTCTTCGTATGAATTATCAGCCGGCAAGAGCACTGATTGATGCAGGCTGCACTATTGCACTTGCATCTGATTTCAATCCCGGTTCATCACCAAGTGGCAATATGAATTTTGTCGTTTCCCTAAGTTGTATTCAAATGAAGATGTTGCCTGAAGAAGCAATAAACGCTGCAACAATCAATGGCGCTTATGCAATGGAGTTAGGTAATGAATTGGGAAGCATTACCGTTGGTAAAAAAGCAAATCTCATTTTTACAAAACCAATTCCATCGCTTGCATATTTGCCTTATTCGTTTGGGACAAATCATATTGATAAAGTGATGATAAATGGAGCCTTTGTATAAGGCGCAGCCAACTATGATAAGTACAGATTTCAATCCTAATAAAATCATAATTACTTCATCCCCCACTTATAAAAAACTTCATGGCATTGCATACACCCTGGAGTTTTTGTTTTAATTCGAGATGATAACTTACTTCAACCTCGCCAATGCATCTTTAATTCTTGCCCAGCCTTTTTCAATGTTTTGCATGCTGTTGGCAAAAGAGAAACGCACACAATCGGGCTCACCAAATGCATCACCCATTACAGATGAAACGTGTGCAGTATTCAACAAGTACATACAAAAATCTGCAGAGTTTTGAATGGTTTCTCCGTCGCTTTTGCCATAGTAGTAGGATACATCAGGGAAAACATAAAATGCACCCTCAGGCTCAAAACATTTGATACCCGGAATTTCTTTCACAAGCTCCAGTACTTTTTTGCGGCGGCAAGTAAATTCGCGAACCATATCGTAAGTAGGACGCAAATCTGTTGTAAGCGCCACCACACCTGCCTTTTGCGTTATGGAGTTTGTACCGCTTGTAAACTGTCCCTGCAACTTTTCACAAGCCTTTACAATTTGTGGATGTGCAGCAATATATCCCAAGCGCCAGCCGGTCATTGCAAAACCTTTACTCAAACCATTCACAATGATGATGCGGTCTTTCAAATCATCAAACTGTGCAATGCTCTCGTGCTTGCCCACAAAATTGATGTATTCATAAATCTCATCGCTGATGATAAAAATGTTTGGATATTTTCTAAACACATCTGCAAGCGCACTCAACTCTTCTTTGCTATATACCGCACCGGAAGGATTGCACGGCGAAGAAAATAAAAACACTTTTGTTCTATCGGTGATAGCAGCTTCGAGTTGTGCAGGAGAAATTTTAAAACTTGTTTCTGCATGCGTACGAATCTCAATGACTTTACCACGCGCCATTTTCACAAGTTCAGAATAAGTAACCCAGTAAGGTGTTGGAATAACCACTTCATCACCCTCATCAACCAAAGCAAAAATTGCGTTCGCTAAACTTTGCTTTGCGCCTGTTGAAACAATAATATTTTCAGGTTTATAGTCGAGATTGTTATCGCGTTTAAACTTAGAGCAAACTGCTTCGCGCAAATCAAGGTAACCCGCAACCGGCGTGTAATGACTCCAGTTATCTTTTATAGCTTGTATCGCGGCCTCCTTAATGTGGTCAGGCGTATCAAAATCAGGCTCGCCGAGGCTAAGGTCAATCACGTCAATTCCTTTAGAACGAAGCTCCCGCCCAAGTTTCGCCATTTTCAGCGTTTCGGGCTCATTAAATCTTTCAAGAAGAGAAGACAGTTGCATACTAAAAAATTTTCGGCGCAAAAGTAATGATTAACAAAATGCCCGAAATTAAAGTTGTAAAATCTTTATAAACATTTGTTAGCGGTGTTTTCACACACCGTAGTGTGTCAGACACGGCGACTTTTTGGGAATTTTTAAAGCTGATTTTTTTGATACCAGCAGCGGTTTTCATGGCATCACCTGTTGCGTCGCAATCCTTTCGTCTGTAGAATAAATGGCATCTGCAGGTTTCTGTTCGAACTTGAAAATAAAATTTTCTCTGCTCAAAGAATCAAACTCAATTATTTTGTAACGTATAAGGCTATCACACAAACTAATCATAATTACTAAAGTTGTTTTGCTATTCGCTCTGCATAGTCTTAGTAGCATTGAACACCTAATGAACATCAATCTTATTACATTATTCAATTTTCAAATCTTCAAATCAGCACATTTCTACATTTTCGCATTTTCACATTTTCACACTTCCACATTTTCACATTATGTAATTTGCATGCATGCGTTTTAAGTTACATACACCTTATCCGCCAAGCGGCGACCAGCCCGAGGCGATACAACAGCTAACCGAAGGAATACAAGGAGGAGAAAAATTTCAAACACTACTCGGTGTTACAGGAAGTGGTAAAACGTTTACTATAGCCAATGTTATTGCCAATGTGCAACGACCAACACTTGTGCTTACACACAATAAAACTTTGGTGGCACAATTGTATGGTGAATTCAAACAATTCTTTCCAGACAACGCTGTTGGATATTTTGTGAGCTATTACGACTATTATCAACCCGAAGCTTACATGCCGGTAAGCGATACTTACATCGAAAAAGATTTGAGCATAAATGAAGAGCTGGATAAACTTCGTTTACAAGCAACAAGCGAATTGCTTACCGGTCGCCGTGATATAATTGTTGTGGCAAGTGTGAGTTGTATTTACGGTATCGGTAATCCAACCGAATTTGAAAATGGCATTGTCCGCATTGAAAAAGGACAAGTTGTTTCACGGCAAGGTTTTTTACATTCACTTGTAAACAGTTTATACAACCGCACCCAAATTGAATTCAAAAGAGGAACATTTCGTGTAAAAGGAGATACGGTTGACATCAATCTTCCTTATGTTGATTGGGGTTTGCGCGTAACTTTTTTCGGCGATGAAATTGAGGAGCTTGAAACGATTGATGTAAATACCAACAGGCGACTTTCTTCCGTTGATAACGCTGCGATATTTCCTGCTAATTTATATATAGCGCCGAAAGATCGTTTGCAACAAATCATATTTCAGATACAGGATGAAATGCAAACGCAGGTTGAATATTTCAAACGCGAGGGAAAATTAATTGAAGGGCAACGTTTAAAAGAGCGTGTGGAATACGACATGGAGATGATTCGTGAATTGGGTTATTGTAACGGAATAGAAAATTATTCAAGATTTTTTGATGGAAGAGCGCCGGGTACAAGACCTTTCTGTTTGCTTGATTATTTTCCAAAAGATTTTTTGTGCGTAATTGATGAAAGCCATCAAACTGTTCCTCAAGTTGCAGGCATGTATGGCGGCGACAGAAGCCGAAAATTAATTCTTGTTGACTATGGTTTTCGTTTGCCTTCTGCGCTCGACAACAGACCACTCAATTTTCATGAATTTGAAAATATGTTAGGACAAGTTGTGTTTGTGAGTGCGACACCCGGCGATTACGAATTGGAGAAAACTGGTGGTGTGGTAGTTGAACAAGTTGTTCGTCCGACAGGTTTGCTCGATCCGCCGATTGAAATTCGTCCGAGTGTAAATCAGATTGATGATTTGCTTGATGAAATTGATAAGCGTGTAAAGAAAGGCGACCGTGTTTTGGTAACAACACTTACCAAACGCATGGCAGAAGAGATGGATAAATATCTGCATCGCATCAACATAAAATCAAAATACATTCACAGCGATGTTGATACTTTGGAGCGCGTAGAAATATTGCGCCAGTTACGTTTGGGCGAGATTGATGTATTGGTGGGTGTAAATCTTTTGCGTGAAGGTTTGGACTTACCCGAAGTTTCCCTCGTTGCTATTCTCGATGCAGATAAAGAAGGTTTTCTGCGCAATGAAAGATCACTTACGCAAACCGCGGGTCGTGCAGCACGTAATATAGATGGTCTTGTAATTTTTTATGCAGACACTATGACCGAAAGCATGCAGCGCACGATTGATGAAACCAATCGAAGAAGAGAAAAACAAATTGCTTACAACATTGAACATGGCATTACACCAAAGACGGTGAAGAAATCTGTTGAGCACATCATGAAACAAACCGCCGTGCTCGACATAAAAGGATTCGATCCCAAGAAACCTTATGCTATACAAGCTGATGAAGATTTAATAACAACCGCTGCAGAAGAACAGGCAGAGTATAAAACGATTCCTCAAATGGAAAGAGCAATTGCAAAAGTTAAAAAGGAAATGGAGAAAGCTGCACGTGATTTAGATTTTATCGAGGCTGCAAGATTGCGTGATGAAATGTTTCGCTTACAAAAAGAGTTGGAAGTAATGAAGTGATTGTCTCTGAACCACGATTTATAGCGATTGCGTGATCCTGAATCAAAAAATTCTGTGTCTAACATCAATATCAGTCTAATCAGACAAATCAGGAAAATCATGGTTTAGACAATAAAAAAATCCGACCCTATGGCGAGCCGGATAAAAAATTCACCGAGCGATGAACTATCATAAAAAAGATTATAGCATTATTGTTGGCTGAGTTTATTAATTCTCTTCTTCACCCGCACAGGAATAACATACATTTCTTTTTCCTTACTGCAAAGTTTCAAAATATTTGGTAAAAGAATGTTCGGTAAAATGTTAACAGATGTCAGTGCTTTTTTGAAAAAACCTTCAAGAAGAAGTGATATTTTTTGGCTTATCATAAGATGTTTTGTAATTACTAATTGATAGAACAAACCTATACCTAATTTTCGAGTTGAACCAAAATTTACAATTAAATAATAATTGAAAAAGAGTGAGGAAATGTTTAAAGTATAAAAAACAAAGTCGCTAACTTTTTTATTGATGTTGTGATATTCTATAAATGTTCTTCAATCGCAAACTGACTTTTAAGCGGGTTTTAAATATTGTAAACAAAATTCTTTATACTTTCACGCATCCCTTTTATCAACCGGAATTACTCTGCCAAAAACAAATGATTAAATCAAGATAAAAGAGCAGCTATTGCTGCTTTTTTATCTTGAAATATTTTCCGATTTCGGCGACATAGCTATTTACATTGTAGAAACTGAAAGAAAAAGTGTGTAATAATGTACCCGGTCTTTTAAGGTTTATCTCAAATTCTTTTTCATAATAATCAGGCTGCACCATAACCAATATTTTATCGCTTAATTTATCGAAGCTTGATACGTCTTTTGATGTTATCAATATTGTTTCATTTCCATACAAGCGAACAGGTCTCACACCGGAAATTAATTCATTTATTACCTGTACAATGGCTGCTTTTGTTTCGTAATCAATGGGCTGTTTCGTATTGGAGTATTGAAGACAATTGATATGGTCTGCTATACGTTTAGCAGCGGCTTTTTTATTTCTCGATCGCACAAATGTTTTAGCGAGATCAGTGGAAATCTCAAGTAGTGTTGGCATTTTACAGATATTGGAAGGTTAAAAGTATTTGGTTTTTTCTGATAGGAAACTTAAAATGTGCTTTAAGTCTGCTTTCATAGTACAAATGCATTTTTAGTTGATACGCAATAGACCAATCAAATATATAATACGTATATCAGAGCTTTGGGGTTGGCTGCGTCGGAATTTCCGGCTCTGAAGGTTGTGAAGGTTGCTCGGGTGGTTCTTGCGGTTCCGGTTCTTCAGGCGGCGTTGAAGGTGTATCAGGAACGCCTATCGGGGGAACTTCTGGCACTTGCGGGGGTGGTACTTCGGATGGTTTGTTTTGTGATTTCATTGTTAGTTTTTTAAAAAGTATGTCGCTCAAAAAATAAATTTCAATTTTCGTACCATGTTACGTTCTTGAATAGAATAACTTTCTTGCGATTAATGAAGTTTTATTTTTGAAAAGTGATAAGTTGTTGAATTTTCGCGAACAATAACCTTTTACTTAAAACAGAAATACAGAGAAAAAGAAAACGAAATAGAGAGATAAATTTTTGCAAAAGAGGTTACTTCATCTTGTATTTTCAGTCGCAAAAAAATATTTCACAACCATAAACTTATTCCTTATGAACCCTGAAACAACTAACAATAGCGATCCATTACAAGATAACAAGTAGGATAATCGGTTTAGGGATTGAGATACATAAAATTTTAGGGGGATTTTTAGAGATAGTCTATAAAGATGCCTTTGAATATGAGTTTGCAACGAATCACATTTCTTTTTGAGAAAAGGAATTCAAAATTCCATATAAGCAAACTATTTTGAAACATAAATTTTTCGCGAACTTCATAGTTTTCGACGTTGTAATTTTAGGGATTAAAGCTAAAGAAGCTGGGATTGCAGAAGAAGATATGCTCAAACGATTAATTATTTAACCTGTTCAGGATGTAAAACCTGTTTAATATAAAACTTTGCAAAATTGAAACGAAATAAAGGGTCATTTATTAATAAGGTTATCCCATTGAATATTGAAATACAGCAAAGCAATTGAAAAAACTTCTTCAAAAAGTGACCTGTGTTTCTGTGTATTCAGTGGCAAAAAGATACCACAGAGGCATTAAATTTCTACATCAAAAAACTGTTTGCCATGAATAATATTTCCCGTCAAAAATTTTTGCAGTACACCGCTTCTGCAGGCGCTGCATTAATGCTTTCTTCGCTTGAAAGTTTTGCTCGTGAGAAAGATGAAAAAAAATTAAAAGTAGCCATCATCGGTTGTGGCAGTGTAAGTGGCAGTTATATACCCAAACTGCAAACATCTGATGTAATAGAGATCGTGTCGCTTTGCGATATTAAGTACGACAGAGCCCTTGAGCGCAAAAAAACCTTTAGTGTAAATGCGCAAACTTATCCCAACATAGATGCAATGTTGCAAGGCGTACCGTTTGATATGATGATTACACTCACGGACATGCAGGTACACGAAGAGTTAAACAGAAAAGCATTGAAGGCAGGCAAACATGTATGGAGCGAAAAACCAATGGCTAACACTTATGCTGCAGGAAAAGAGCTTCTCGATCTTGCAAGATCAAAGAAACTTCGTTTATGGGGTGCACCTGCTGTGGTTAATAGTCCGCAGTTCGAATTTATGAGCAAGAAAATTCAGTCAGGCGAGTTGGGCAGAATTTCTTCGGCACACGGACAGTATGGTCATACAGGTCCTACATGGAGTGCATTTTTTTATGAGAAAGGTGGCGGCAGCATGCCCGATCTCGGTGTGTATAATATGGCTTCTTTAACAGGCTTGCTTGGTCCGGCAAAATCGGTAATGGCGATGACCAGCATTGTAACTCCTGATCGCACCGTTGATGATAAAGGAAAAATAAAAGTAGAAGCAGAAGACAATGCGCACCTTTTATTGGAACATGATAAGAATATTATTAGTCATGTGATGTGTGGTTTTAATTTTTATGACAGGTTTGGTCATCAGGCGAAAGATCAAAGGTTGCACTCCATTCAAATTTATGGCAGCGAAGGCAACATGCGTTTGATCGGTTACGATTGGGAAACAAATGGTGTTGCACTGGATACATCAAAAACCAATGGAACTGAGGAATTGTTGTGCACGGATAAAGGTGGTTATCAATGGCAAGAGGGTGCTAAAGTGGTGGGTGAAGCTATGTTGAAAGGAACCGAACCGAGAATTAATGTGGAACACGCATTGCACGTTTTGGAAATAATTGAAGCGGCAAGAAAATCTTCGGCAACAGGAATGAAAATAAAATTGCAAAGCACATTTCCATGGCCGATGGTGTGAGGATTTTTTATGTACCCGGCAGTAGTTTTTCATGGCATCGTCCCTTGCGTCGCACTCGTGTACATTTTGTTTTTATGGCATCAATATTCTTTTAGTAACACAAAGTACACAATGAGGCACAACGAACATTAAGATTTGTGATATTCGTTCAACAAAAAAAAATGTTATGAATGAAGAAGATATCATTAAAGTTATCCTCGATGAAGCATTTTATATTCATAAAACAATCGGACCCGGAATGTTGGAAAACGTTTATAAAACATGCCTTGCTTATAGGTTGAGACAACGAGGTTTATTTACAGAAATTGAGAAGCCTGTACCCGTTATTTTCGAAGCGATAAAAATGAAGTGCGATTATAGAGCGGATATTGTTGTTGAACATCAAGTGATAGTTGATACAAAAACAATTGAAGCAATAGGAGACCTTCAGGTTCCTCAAATATTAACTTATCTGCGCTCTTTAAAGATAAGACATGGATTAATATTAAATTTTAATACTGTATTACTAAAGAATGGGATTAAAAGAGTACTTAATGGATTTTGAAAATGCGGCATATCAAAAAGACGATATGTAGTGTACTTTGTGTAATCGTAGTGTACGTTGTGTTCCTTTCAATCAAAAGAAAAAGTGTCAGTTTGTTTTTAAAGTTTATTATTCCTTGGTGACTATTTATAATTTCATTTCAAAAAATCATAATGAAATATTTTTTTGCAATTCTGTTTCTTCTTCCAGCATTTTTATCTGCGCAAAACACGAATAAAAAAAACTCAATCGAGAAAAAAGATTCCATTGCTCCTGTCGACATCGTCAAAAATATTTCTGATTCTGAATTGCTCGATATTGTTCAACGGCAAACGTTTCGTTTCTTCTGGCATTATGCACATCCTGTAAGCGGGCTCGCAAGAGAAAGAGATAACACAGTTCGTGGCGATTATTATTGGGACTACATCAACGAAGCTTATGATGAACCAAACTTCAGCAAAAATACCTACGGTCCCGAAGCTTGTGCCATTGGTGGAACAGGATTCGGAATTCTTTCAACTATTGTTGCAGTTAATCGCGGATGGATCGGCAGAGATACCGCATTAAAACGTTTGGTAAAAATGGCTGACTTTCTCAACAAAGCAGAGAGTTATCATGGCATCTTTCCGCACTTTATGAATGGCGCAACAGGCAAAACAATTGCTTTCGGTAAACTTGATGATGGGGCAGACATTGTTGAAACAAGTTATTTACTTATGGGATTTTTATGTGCCAGAGAATATTTCAACCACGACACTCCTCTCGAAAAATATTTTCGAAATCGTGTGACACAATTATGGAATACTGCGAACTGGAACTGGCACACCAATGGCGGAAATGCTCTACTGTACTGGCATTGGAGCCCGATGAATTCTTTTGATATGAATTTTCCTATCCGCGGATGGAACGAATGTCTTATCACTTTCATCATGTCTGCATCATCACCTACGCATTCAATCGCACCGGAAGTTTATTTCAACAGTTTTGTGAACAGCACCTCATACATCAACGACAAAACTTATTACAACATCAAGCTCCCGCTTGGCTTTGAGTATGGCGGTCCTTTATTCTTTGCACATTATACTTTTCAAGGAATTGATCCGCATGATTTAAAAGACTGGCATACGGATTATTGGGAACAAAACAAAAATCATACACTCATTTGCCGCGCTTACTGCATTGATAATCCAAAACACTTTAAAGGCTACGGTGAGAATTGCTGGGGACTTACTGCAAGTGATAGCTACAAAGGTTATGTAGCACATTGCCCGCAGGAAGATGCAGGAGTTATTTCACCCACTGCTGCTCTGTCTTCATTTCCATATACTCCTGAATATAGCATGCAGGCATTGAAACATTTTTATTATGATCTTGGCGATAAAATTTGGGGCGAGTATGGTTTTGCAGACGGCTTTAGCGAAGAACATAACTGGTATGCAAAAACACATCTTGCTATTGATGAAGGACCAATTGTTGTGATGATAGAAAATTACAGAAGTGGTTTAATCTGGAAATTGTTTATGAATATTCCTGACATTCAAAATGGATTAAAGAAACTTGGATTTAAAAGCCCCTATATCAAATAATCAATTAAAGAATTTTTTATGACCACTCGGCTACTTTCTCCACTTCCCTTGTGGCAGGATAATGGTCTCGCCATACTGCGAATTATTACCGGTTTATTGATGACTTATCATGGATTGGAAATCTTTGACCGTTCAAAGATGTTACCCTATATGGACTGGGATGTAATAAAATCTCTGCCCGCACCCGAAACGATGCTCTACATTGGAAAAGGGCTGGAACTGTTTTCCGGTATCTGTTTTGTCTTGGGTATATTTACAAGAATTGCTGCATTGATCATGGCAATTGATATGCTTTTTATTTGTTTCAAAATCGGCGAAGGAAGATTTTATTATCAAGATCAGCACCCGTTTCTTTTTGCAATGATTGCTTTGATTTTCTTTTTTACAGGACCAGTTAAATGGAGTTTAGATAAGGTGTTGTTCGAAAAAAGATAGAAATCTCATGATCATGTTTATCATCAAAAAACACTTCTCAGTTTTAATTTTTTTAGTCTTCATCAATGCAAATTCTTTTGCGCAATTCACTGCCGGCAAAATCGTCTCTTACAAAAAAATCGCTTCGGGCATCGAAGGCAAAACAAGCACTGCAATTTTTGATATACATGTTTACAGCGATAACATCATTCGTGTAAGAGTTTCAAAAAATAACAGCATCAGTAACTTTTCTTACGCACTTGCTGATACAGCAATTCCATCGTTCAACATAACAATCGAAGACAAAGGCAACTCCATTTTAATTTCAACAAAAATGATCGTTGCAGAAATTGAGAAGCAACCATTTTTCAAAATAACATTTAAAGACAAAAGTGGAAATACAATTAATGACGATGTTGATGATAATGGAATAAGCTTCACAGGTGATAAAATAACTGTTTATAAAAAATTGCAGGAAGGCGAACGGTTTATAGGAATGGGGGAAGCCTTGGGAAATCTGGACAGAAGAGGCAGCGGCGTTACATTGAACAATACTGACAATTATAAATATGGTGATCCCAGAGTACCGATGTACAGCAGCATTCCGTTTTATATGGGCATTCATCACAACATTGTGTATGGAATATTTTTCAACAACAGCTACAAAAGCTTTTTCAATTTTGGATTGTCAACTCCATTCACTTCTGTAAGTTTTGATGGCGGCGATCTCGATTATTTTTTCATATATGATACTTCAATCGCAAAAATTATTGAGCATTATACATCATTAACAGGGCGCATGCAATTGCCGCCAATGTGGAGTTTGGGTTATCAGCAAAGCAGGTGCACTTATTATCCGCAGGATAAGGTGATGTGGGTAGCAGAAACATTTCGCAGAAAAAAAATCCCAATTGACGGCATTGTGCTCGATGCGGATTACCAATACAGCTATGAACCCTTCAGAACAAACACTCAAAGATTTCCTGATCTACCGAAGCTGTCAAGTGATCTTTCAAAAATGAATATTGAATTAACCGCCTCTGTGTATCCCGGAGTAAATATTGACAGCAGTTATGATTCATACAATGATGGATTGAAAAAAGATGTGTTTATAAAATTATCTGATGGAAAAGTTTTTCGAACAGAAATTGCGCCGCTCAAAGTTCATCTTCCTGATTACACAAATCCAAAAACAAGACAATGGTGGATTGATAAAATGAAATGGATGCAGGATAATGGTATCAATGGTTATTGGAATGATATGAACGAGCCGGCAGTTGGAGGCAGCTACTTGCCCGATAATTTGGTTTTTGATTTGGACGGAAGAAAAGCAACTTCTGCAGAAGCAAAAAATGTGTACGGTTTTCAAATGGCAAGAAGCAGTTATGAAGCTGCGTTGAAATACAGAAACGGGCAAAGACCTTTTGTGCTTACACGTTCGGGCTTTGCAGGTGTGCAGCGCTACTCCGCAATGTGGAGTGGCGATAATACTGCAAGTGACGAAGGGCTATTAACAAGCGTGCTACTAAATAATCAATTGGGATTATCAGGCGTTTCGTTTGTAGGTGAGGATATCGGTGGATATATCGGTGACGGTTCAAAAAATTTATATACACGATGGATCGAGGTAGGAATTTTTTCTCCGTATTGCCGCAATCACCGTGAATTTTTTGGAGCCGCAAATGAACCCTGGGCTTATGGCGAAGAAGCAGAAGCGATATCGAAAACATATATCGGTTTTCGATACGGACTCATGCCTTATATTTATTCAGCATTTTATGAAGCGTCACAAACCGGAATGCCGGTAGCGAGAAGCCTTTGCATAAATTATCCTTTTGATGATAAAGTGTACGATAATAATTATCAGTACGAATTTTTATTTGGCAATGCTATGTTGGTTGTTCCGTTAACAAGTAAAGAGAGCGCAAAGAAAATTTATTTACCGCAGGGTGATTGGTATAACATCTATACAGACGAAAAAATAACAGGAGCAAAGGAGTTTTCGCAAGAATTTTTAACTTACCAGTTGCCAATTTATATAAAAGCATCAGCGATTATTCCTATTCAAAGTCTTGTACAATCAACAAAAGAAAAACCTTCTGATACTTTGTATGTGCATGTATATAACGGAACTGAAAAGAATGTTTTTACTTACTACGAAGATGATGGCAATAGCTTCAATTATAAAAAAGAAGATTATTGCAAGAGAAATATCGAGTTTGATAGCTTAAAAAAGCAAATCATTTTTAATGCACAACAAGGAAAATACAATTCACAATTCAGGTATATCCAGCTTTTTCTGCATGGCTTTGATCAGACAATTAAAAATATTTCTGTGAACGGTCTGCAAAGTGAATTAACAGAGAGTAATGCAAGGTTATTTAATCCGTTGGAAAATCTCGATGACCTGTATGACAAAAATTATTACAAATCTTCATTAGAAGCAATACCTGCACCAACAGGAAAAACTATAACGATTGCAAATTCACCGAAGGCTATAAATATTACATGGTAAATATTTGCAATGCACTCAAAAAAATAAAATACATTTATTGACTGCGTTGACGCAAAGAAAATCCCGAGTTTATGAAGCTTGCAAAGTACCTGTTTGTCTTTTTCTCTATTTCAATCACGCAACTTGCTTTTTCGCAATCTCCTTTCTATGATGAAATTCAAGCCTTCAAAAAGCAAGACAAAACAAAGCCGCCGCCTCAACATGCAATACTGTTTGTAGGCAGTTCTTCTTTTAATTTTTGGAAGGATGTTCAGTCTTATTTTCCAAACCATACTATTATCAATCGCGGTTTTGGGGGCTCTTCATTAACTGATGTTATTTATTATGCAAACGACATTGTCTTTCCATATCATCCAAAACAAATAGTAATTTATTGCGGTGAAAATGATCTTGCCTCATCAGATGCCGTTTCTGCACAAATGGTTTTTCAGCGTTTCAAAACTTTATTTTACCTCATCAGAAATAAATTGCCTAACGAACCGGTTGTATATGTTTCCATGAAGCCAAGTCCAAGCCGGGCGAAGCTTAAGTCGAAGATTGAAGAAGCGAACGAGCTTATAAAAACATTTTTGTCAGCACAAAAAAATGGAGCTTTTGTAGATGTATATCATTTAATGTTGACAAAAGATTACAAGCCAATTCCGGCTATTTTTACAAATGACAGCTTACACATGAATGCAAAAGGATATGCTATTTGGAAAAAAGCGATTGAGCCGTATTTGGTAAAATGATTGCTGCAAGTTTACTTATAAAATTCACCTGCCAAAACTTCAATTTCTAAAACAGGTAATGATATGCGATCTTCTTTTTCCCAATAAACGTCAGCTTCCCAGTCTCCTTGATTATTACGTGAATAAACTATAATGTGCGTTTTTTCAGGTTCAACTAAAATGTAGTATTGAAGAGAATTGAATTTTTGATAGTTGATGAATTTATCAACCATATCGTATTTCCTTGTGCTGTCGGAAAGTACTTCAAAAATTATTTCAGGATAATAGCATAAATATGGATTGGTATGATCCTTATCTTCTTTTGTAGCGAACACATCAGGATAAAAATATTTGTTTTCCGCGGGGAGTTTTATTTTCACATCTTCCATATATATAGAATAACCTTTAGGCTTTAATAAGGTTTTCATTGCAACAGTAATATTGAATGCAACCTCATTGTGAAAAGTGCTTTCCCCCGGCATATTGATTAATTTTCCATTGATATATTCATGGCGAATCTCACTGCCTTGTTCAAACTTAATATATTCTTGCTCTGTCATTTCTTTTTCTGTAATCACCAAAGGCATACTTAAAAAATATTTGATCACTAAAGTTATATTTTTTCTTTTTTGATTTCTACATTTAGCAAACTAAATTGTTGCTTATGAGAAAAACATACATGACTATTGTATTCTTCGTTATTACAATTGCTTCGCATGCACAGGATTCAAAAATGAACACTTTTATCACTACCCTGATGAACAAGATGACCCTTGATGAAAAAATTGGTCAGCTAAATCTTGTAACACCCGGCGGCGCTGTTACCGGTTCTGTTGTAAGCAGCGATGTAGATAATAAAATTCGAAAGGGTGCAGTTGGAGGCTTGTTTGGAATTACCGGCGCTGACAAAATTCGCAAGGCGCAAGAGATTGCCGTGAACAATTCACGACTGCATATTCCACTGCTCTTTGGTCTTGATGTTATTCATGGGCACAGAACAATATTTCCAATACCACTTGGTCTCTCTGCAAGTTGGGATACTGCATTGATTGGACAAAGTGCACGCATTGCAGCAACAGAAGCAACTGCTGATGGTTTGTGCTGGGCGTTTTCACCAATGGTTGATATTGCCCGTGATCCGCGTTGGGGGCGTATTGCAGAAGGCGCAGGCGAAGACCCTTTTCTTGGTTCACAAATAGCAAAAGCAATGGTTCGCGGTTATCAGGGAAACAGTTTCACAGATCATACTTTAATGGCTTGTGTAAAACATTATGCATTGTATGGTGTATCAGAGGCTGGTCGCGATTACAACACGGTTGACATGAGCCGCATAAAGATGTACGAGTATTATTTGCCGCCATACAAAGCAGCAATTGATGCAGGATGCGGAAGTGTAATGAGTTCATTCAACGAAATTGATGCAGTTCCTGCCACTGGTAATAAGTGGCTGCTTACAGATTTATTGCGTAAACAATGGGGCTTTAAAGGTTTTGTTGTTTCTGATTATACAGCAGTAAGCGAAATGATTAATCATGGCGTTGGTGATTTGCAAACCGTCTCTGCTCTGGCATTGAATGCAGGTCTTGATATGGACATGGTGAGCGAAGGTTTGCTTACAACGCTAAAAAAATCTTTGACTGAAGGTAAAGTAACGGAGAAGCAAATACATGATGCATGCAAAAGAATTCTTGAAGCAAAATATAAATTAGGCTTATTTGATAATCCTTTTAAATATTGTGATACAACACGGGCATCAAAAGAAATTCTTACACAAGCAAACAGAACCGCAGCCCGTGAAATTGCAGCACACACTTTTGTACTGCTGAAGAATGATTCACTTTCTTCTGCAGCCGGAACAGCATTGCCATTGAAGAAATCAGGAACCATTGCATTGATAGGACCGCTTGCCGATAGCAAAAGAAATATGCTTGGCACATGGAGTGTTTCTGGTGATCCTTCACAAAGTGTAAGTGTGCTTGAAGGAATAAAAAATGTTGGAGGCAACAGTATAAATGTATTGTATGCAAAAGGCGCAAACCTAAGCGATGATACATTGGTTGTAAAACGCACAAATGTTTTTGGTCCTGAAATAGAAGTGGATAAACGGTCAACTGAAGAAATGATAAATGAAGCAGTTGAAGCAGCCAACAAAGCCGATGTTGTTATTGCTGTGCTTGGTGAAGCAGCAGATATGAGTGGTGAGGCATCGAGTATGAGCGATATAGGTTTGCAGGAAAGTCAAAAAAATTTATTGAAGGCTCTTGTAAAAACAAATAAACCAATAGTGGTAGTGCTTTTTAACGGAAGACCCATGACGCTTACATGGGAAAACGAACATGTAAATGCAATCCTCGATGTTTGGTTTCCGGGAATTGAAGCAGGTAATGCAATTGCTGATGTGTTGTTTGGTAATTACAATCCTTCTGGAAAAATTACAGCATCGTTTCCTCGTAACGTTGGACAAATTCCCATTTATTACAATCACAAGAATACAGGTCGTCCTTACAATGGCGAAGCATTTGCAAAATTCAAATCGAACTATCTTGATGTCTCCAATGATCCGCTTTATCCTTTTGGTTATGGATTAAGCTACTCCACATTTTCTTATAGCGATATTAAACTCAACAAATCAAATTTATCCGGCAACGATCGTTTAATTGCAACAGTTACTGTAACCAATACAGGTAAAGTTGCAGGCGAAGAAACGGTACAACTATACATTTCAGATCCGATTGCAAGCGTAACCCGTTCCGTAAAAGATTTAAAAGGCTTTCAAAAAATAACATTGCAGCCGGGCGAAATGAAAGCGGTTTCATTCAACTTAACACCCGAACAGCTTAAATTCTATAACACTGAATTAAAGTATGATTGGGAAGGTGGTGATTTCATTATTCATATTGGCGGTAATTCAAGAGATGTAAAATCCGCAACAGTAAAATGGATAAAATAAAAGCTAAAAGTAAACCCGATATAATCACTATTGAAATTTTTTTAGTTTACCAACGTCCCCATGATGCAGTTTTTTTTGGTGAGCTGCATTGTACTATTGGATGTCTGTTGTGTCACTCACTTATGCGTTTCAAACTTTATTCGGCAATGATTTCAAATTGCATGATTATAGAGCGGAACAATAAATTGTTCATACAAACTTTTACAAAAATAATTCTCATACTCACTCTCTCCATATTTCCTCACCCATCTTATCCCAAACGCTGCATTGGTTAAAAAAACTTCTTGTGCCTGCAATACATCATCAACAGTTATTGTTGTTTCTTCAATAGGTATTTCTTCATCTCTTAAGCATTTTAAAAGGCATCTTCTTACAACACCATTTATACAGCCTTCGGTTAATGCAGGTGTTTTTACTACTCCGTTATTTACAATAAAAATATTTGCAATAGTTGCATCAGCAATTCTATCGTTTGTATTTAAAACAAGCGCATCGTTCAGGTTATTTTTCTTAGCCCACAATGCAGCCATTACATAAGGAAGATAATTGTTGTGCTTTATGTGAGAATAATTATCACAAACCTTTCTTGCATCTTTAAAAATGTCAATTACGAAACCTTCCTTATTCAATTGGTTATATTCTTCACTGCGCTGCCATGTTTGAATAATGTAATTAGGAAAATTATTTTGTTCACCATACAATTCGGTATCGCCGCGAAAGATCATCAATCGGACTCTTACAGTTTTTAAATGATTATTTTTTTCGGCAAGCTCCGTTATTTGTTGTTCAAAATATTCAGGAGTAAAATAATCAGGTTTTTCAAATTGCATTAGCTCAAGTGAGGAAAACAATCTTTCAAAATGATAATCTCTTAAAACAATTTTTCCCGCGATCATTTTCATCGTTTCAAAAAAACCGTCGCCATAACGAAAGGAGCGATTGCCGGCAGAGATAAGCGGCTCGTTATCTTGATAAAACTGTCCGTTATAATTTAATAGTTTCAATGCAGTTTGAATGTTTGAACGTTTGAGTGTTGGAATGTTAAGTTTTCTTTTCCCCAAAAGCATCCAGAGGAGAAAATGGCGGTTTCAGTCTTCATCTAAATTTGTTTTATAAGTAGAGATTTCGCAAAAATATTCAATGATTAGGTTTGCTTATAAGAATCAAATCTATAAAGCGGATCAGGCTTAATTTTGAAACGGACAATTTTGAATTTGGAATAACGACCATGTCCAAAATAGATACAAATGCAATCAACCTGAATAAATGAAGACTTTTGTGAGTTTGCATGCCCGCCTGCGCGAAGCTGCGGCGGGCAGGGTTTATGCCGTAGTCTTTTGGCAAAAGATGTACAGTATCATGAAACAATAGCAGCCGCTAACTTCGTTGCTTTTTTGTTCCATGAGTTTACAAAACTGGTTACGATCTTCAAAAACTTATTGCAAAATCAATAGTAGAAATTCGTGGAATACGATTTTACTATTGTCTTTTTATCAATAATGCACGATAAATATTTTGTCTTATTTAAAATTCCTCGCATCAGGAAAAAGCTCTTGCTGCACTACCTTCTTTCTTACTTGCGTTTTTTTGTTTTGTGCTTCAAATGGAAAGCCGTCTTTCTCATCACGCGGTGATAGTGTAAGCACACTGACTTCCAATTCTCCATCTTCAGTTAATGCACACAGCTGTTCTGACCAATTTTCACAATGTTGTACTATAACATGAATCACACTGTCTTGTTTTTGTACTTTGCCCTGCACCATTATTAATTTGGATTGAAGAATTTCTTTTCTATATGTATTCTCAAATAAATTTTTAAATACTACAAGATTCGCATTGCCTGTTTCATCTTCAATCGTCATAAAACAAATACCCCCTGCAGTTCCGGGTCTTTGTCTTACCAACACCAAACCAGCCACTCTTACGATATCACCATCATTTCGTTTGCTTAATTCTTCAATTGGTATAATGTTATAGGCTGCAAGTTTTTCACGCAAAAAGCTTACAGGATGCTCTTTTAGGGAAAGTGATAAAGCGCCGTAATCATAAACAACATGTTCTGATAAAGACATCTTTGGCAATAACACATTTGCTTCTAAAGTGCTTTCGGATGACTGTCCTTTAAACAATCCGAACGGACTATCTTTTAATGCTGTTACTTCCCATAACGCCTGTCGCCTGTCTAATCCAATTGACCTGAATGCATCTGCATCTGATAATTTTATTAAAGAAAAAAGTGAAATACCAATGTCTAAGACTTCATTAATGCTTGTAAACATTGTTCTCGCAGTTACAAGCTTCTTCATATCATCTTCACGCATTCCTTTTATATGCCTGAATCCAAGACGCAATGCGTGATATTTATTTACCCTTTCTTCAAGCGTGTTATCCCAATAAGAATAATTGATATCAACAGGTCTTGCTTCAACACCGTGTTTTCTTGCATCACCAACAATTTGCGCAGGTGCGTAAAAACCCATTGGTAAACTGTTGAGTAAACCACACGCAAACACATCAGGATAGTAACATTTCAACCATGCAGAAATATATACAAGATGTGCAAAGCTTGCCGCATGACTTTCAGGAAATCCATAACTGCCAAACCCTTCTAACTGTTTAAAAATCTTTTCTGCATATTCCTTTGAATATCCGTTCTTCAACATTCCATTCATTAATCTCTCCTGGAATTGTGTTACCAATCCTTGCAATTTAAAAGTCGCCATACTTTTTCTCAATGCATCGGCTTCTGTTTTTGTAAAGCCTGCAGCCACTTCAGCAATGCGCATCGCCTGTTCCTGGAACAAGGGTACACCCAATGTTCTTCCTAAAATTTCTTCAATTTCTTTTGATGGATATTCAACCGGTTCCTGACCATTGCGGCGACGCAAATACGGATGCACCATATCACCCTGTATAGGTCCGGGACGAACAATTGCGACTTCGATTACCAAATCATAAAAACATTTTGGTTTTAATCGCGGTAACATTGCCTGTTGTGCCCTGCTTTCAATTTGAAAAACACCAATTGTATCAGCAGCGCTCGCCATTTCATAAACAGCAGGGTCGTCTTCAGGAATATTGGAGAGCGTAAATTTTTTATTGTAATGCTCTTTTGCTAATACAAAACATTTGCGAATGCAGGTAAGAATGCCAAGTGCTAATATGTCCGTTTTAAGAAAGCCAAGCGCATCAATATCATCTTTGTTCCATTCAACGCAAGTCCTGTTTTCCATTCTTGCATTCATGATGGGACATAAATTCGAAAGCCGGTCTTGCGCAATTATAAAACCGCCTGTATGTTGCCCAAGCTGACGCGGAAAACCGATGTATTGGTTGGTGAGTTGTAATACTTTTTGTAAGAGCGGGTCTTTCGTATCTATCCCTTGTTCTCTTATCCGGTTTTCATCAAACCACTCATCAGTAAATTCCCAAATGCATTTTGAAAGACGATTTAACGTATCAACAGAAAGCCCCATCGCTCTGCCAACATCTCTAACCGCACCTTTTGCGTGCATTGTGGTAACAGTTGCCACGATTGCCGCTTTGTCGCGGCTATGTTTATTGTATATGTATTGAATGATTTCTTCTCTGCGTTCATGTTCAAAATCAACATCAATATCAGGCGGCTCATCTCGTGCATCGGAAACAAAGCGCTCAAATAATAAATCAAATTTTGTTGGATTAACATTAGTAATACCTAAACAATAACAAACAGTTGAATTTGCTGCAGAACCACGCCCTTGGCATAGAATGCCGCGTTCATTTGATTCGCGAACTGCATCATAAGTTTCTAAAAAGAAGAATGCAATATTTTTTCTTTTTATAAATGCAAGTTCATGTTCAAGTGTTTGTTTTACTTTTTCAGGAATATTTTCTCCGAATTTTTCTTTTGCAGATTTCCATGTATAATCTTCCAATGCTTGTTGCTGCGTTCTGCCATCGGGCATTAGTTGCTGCGGATATTCAAACTTTAAATCATCAAGATTGAACTGACAAGCTTCAGTAATTTCTTGTGTAGTTTTTATTGCATCAGGATATTGTCTGAATAAACGTTGCATTTCATCAAGTGGCTTTAAATATCTTTCTGCATTTTGATGTAATAAAAATCCCGCTTCATTTATTGTAGTCTTTTCACGTGTGCATGTAAGTATGTCCTGCAATTCTCTGCGTTCTGCATTATGATAATGAACATCGTTGGTGGCTACAAGCAGAACATTGTAGTATTGCGAAAGTTTTGAAAGACGAAAGAATTTTTTTAAATCATCACCTTGATAATAACGTGTTGCGGCTATATAAAGCTCACTTCCCAATGCCTCATGATACTCTGACAATGTATTTTTAAAATCACTATTAAAATCAAAATTTTCATTTAAACAAGATGGCGGAATAACAATAAATTTTATTCCTTTAGAATATTCATAAACATCCTGCTTATATAAATCGCATTTGCCTTTTTCTGTTCGCCGATTTCCTTTTGTGAGAAGCTCGCAAAGATTCGCATAAGCTTCTTTATTTGTTGGATATGCTAACAAGCTTGCACCGTCTTTTAAATCTAAACGGCAGCCTGTTATCATTTTAATCCCTTTTGCCTTTGCAGCAACATGAGCACGCACAATACCTGCAAGAGAATTTCTGTCAGTAATGGCAATTTCTTTATAACCTAACTCTGCTGCATGTATAATCAATTCGTCCGGGTGGGAAGCACCACGTAAAAAAGTAAAATTGCTTGTTACCTGTAGCTCTGTGTAATTCATACCGCTCCGATTCTTTTACTCAAAAAATCCATGTATAAACCACGATGGTTTATTGTCATCATTGTAATGACCTAATCGAAAAAGCCAATAACATTTTCCTTCTTCTGTTTGAACTGCATAATAATCCCGATGTAGTCCCTTATGTAACCACCACTCGCTTTCTATACGTTCACAAGCATCTGCTTTCGTTACTTTATGCAGCTTGCCGTTGTACCTGAAATTCATTGGCGGATAATCAGGAATGGGCGCAGTAACCTCAATTGGTTGGGGTTGTTTTAACAGATGTGTTGGTCTTAATTTATCTGTTCTCCACTCTGTTGTTGGTTTATCTTTTAATAATGCAGCAAGTTTGATTGAATGTTCTGGCAGATGACGTTCGGCAGGTAAATAGAGATGTATGGTGTCGTTTCCGAAATTGTTTTCAAGATTGTCCATTAATTCCGCTACCTCTCTGCATTCCAAACTGCTGTTCATTGTCCAGAATGTTTCCTGTGAAGATTGTATGTCTTCAATCTTGGAAGCATCAAGCGTAAAT